>OLGN01000441.1_pt1 | contig 34972 bp, 17 predicted proteins | sample 1605941 | NCBI WGS metagenome assembly OLGN01 (sample SAMN03283269) | human gut metagenome | biome: human-associated habitat; material: feces | host: Homo sapiens | place: USA | collected 2013
TGTGCGGATCGAGCTGCTGTGCGGCAAGCGGGCGCTGGAATACCTGTCCCGGACGTGGGAACAGGCCAAGGCCATTGGTCAGCGGCTCAGTGTAAAACCGGTGGACAGCGAGGCGGCTGTGGAGCGGCTGGAGGGCGAGTTCTTTATGGTCGCCCCTGACCTGCGCTGCTTCGGCGGCAGCGACACGCTTCCGGTGGACGCGACCCGCGGCATGCGTGATTTCTCCGACGATATCCACGAGCTGGTTGAAGCCCTGGGCTGGGACACATTTTCCATACTCGGCTGGTCCATGGGCGGTGGCGTTGCCATGCAGTACGCCATAGACCACAGCGAACGTCTGGAGGCCATCGTGCTGCAGTCCCCGCTTTCTCCATTCGGCTTCGGCGGCACCTACGGCGTGGACGGCAAGAAGCTCGAGCCTCTCGGCCTGGCCAGCGGCGCCGGCTGCGCAAATGCCCAGCTTATTGCCGCGCTTCAGACCGGCGACAGGGCCTTCATAGGCTCCGTCATCGACAGCATCTACGTCACCCCGAGCTTTAAGATAGAGCCGGCGCTGAGGGAGAAGTTCATTGACAGCGTGCTCACCACCCGCGTGGGCGACGGCTTCTATCCGGGCGATTCGTCCATGTGCGGCAGCTGGCCCTTTGTGGTTGCCGGAAACAGCGGCATCTGCAACACCATGGCCCCCAATTGGTGCGATCTCAGCGGGCTCGCCGACATCCCCAACAAGCCGCCCATCCTTTGGATACGCGGAGAGCAGGATCTCATGGTCTCAGACACAAGCGCCTGCGATCTGGCGTTCCTCGGCAAGGCCGGACTCGTGCCCGGCTACCCCGGCGAAGAGGTCTGCCCGCCGCAGCCGATGCTCAGCCAGACACGCTTCGTCCTCGACAAGTACAGCGCCAACGGAGGCAGTTATCACGAGGCGGTCATTCCCGGCGGTCACAGCTGCATGCTAGACCATGAGGATGAATTCATCTACGAACTTCGCAGCTTTTTCTGAAACACAGTAAAAACGGGCGTGTAACGGGCCCCTGCCCTCAGCGCGCCCAATTCTAAAAGCAAAAAACTGAACAACCATTCATATTAATACGAGAAAGGATAGAAAAGCCATGTTTAATCTCTCTGAGGAGCACATCCAGCTTCAGCAGACCTTCCGCGAATTTGCCGAAAACGAGGTAAAGCCCCTGGCCAAGGAGCTTGATGAGACCGAGCGTTTTCCCACCGAGACCGTACAGAAGATGGCGGAGATGGGCATGATGGGTCTGCCCATCCCCGAGGAGCTCGGCGGCAGCGGCGTGGACCAGCTCGGCTACGTCCTGGCCGTAGAGGAGCTTTCCAAGGTGTGCGCGACCACTGGCATCATCCTCTCTGCGCATACCTCCCTGTGCTGCTGGCCGATAATGACCTTCGGCACTGAGGAGCAGAAGGAGAAGTATCTCAAGCCCCTCGCCAGCGGACAGAAGCTCGGCGCCTTCGCCCTTACCGAGCCCAGTGCGGGCACCGATGCCTCCATGCAGAAGAGCACTGCGGTACTCGACGGCGACCACTATATTCTCAACGGCAACAAGGTGTTCATCACCAACGCCGGGGCAGCGGACGTGTTCATCGTGTTCGCCATGACCGACAAGGAGCAGGGGACGAGGGGCATCACCGCTTTCATCCTCGAGCGCGACATGCCGGGTTTCACCATGGGCAAGCCTGAGAACAAGATGGGCCTGCGTGCCTCTTCGACCTGCGAGCTGGTGTTCGATAATGTTCGTGTCCCGGTCGAGAACCGCCTCGGCGCCGAGGGCAAGGGCTTCAAGATAGCCATGGCCACGCTGGACGGCGGCCGCATAGGCGTCGGCGCGCAGGCCGTGGGCATCGCCCAGGGCGCCATCGACGAGGCCGTAAAGTTCACGAAAGAGCGCATCCAGTTCGGGCGCAGAATCTCCCAGTTCCAGAACACCCAGTTCACCCTTGCGGACATGCAGACCCGCACCGACGCCGCGCGGATGCTGGTCTGGCGCGCGGCCGCCGCTGAGCAGGAGGGCCAGCCCTACACGCATCTCGCCGCCATGGCCAAGCTGTTTGCTTCCGAGACCGCGTCCTATGTCACCAACCGCGCCGTCCAGCTCTGCGGCGGCTACGGCTACACCAAGGACTATCCCGTTGAGCGCATGATGCGCGACGCCAAGGTCACAGAGATCTATGAGGGCACCAGCGAAGTGCAGCGCATGGTCATCTCCGGCTGGATGGGCGTGAAGTGAGAATGAAAATAATAGTGTTTGTAAAGCAGGTTCCGGACACGGACGACGTCAAGCTCGACCCCAAGACCGGGAACCTCTGCCGCGAGGGAGTCAAGAGCATGCTCAACCCCCTCGACGCCAACGCCGTGGAGGCGGCGCTGCGGCTGCGCGAGGCGCACGGCGGCACCGTGGCTGCGGTCACGATGGGTCCGCCGCAGGCCGAGGAGGCGCTCAAGAAGGCGCTGGCCATGGGCTGCGACGAGGCTTATCTGCTCTCCGACCGCGCCTTCGGCGGCGCGGACACGCTGGCCACCTCGTATGTCCTATCGAAGGCCGCGGAGAAGATAGGCGGTTTTGACCTTCTCATCTTCGGCCGCCACGCCGTGGACGGCGATACCGCCCAGACAGGCCCGGCTACGGCCGCCTTCCTGGATATCCCCCAGGTCACGCTGGTATCGGCGCTGGAGGTCGAGGACGGCTGGGCGCGCTGCGAAAGGGAGCTTGGCTCCGTTCGCCAGACGGTCCGAGTGAAGCTGCCAGCGGCTGTGACGGTCTGCGGCAGCATAAACAAGCCCCGCTATGCTACGCCCATAAATATCATGCGCGCGCTCAAAAAGCCCCGTACCACCTGGAACGCCGCCGACCTCGGCTGCGACACGTCAAGGACCGGCGTACCTGGCTCGCCTTCCTGCACAAAGAGAGTGTTTGAGCCCGAGAAGCTCAGCGCGGACACAACATATCTGTCCGGCAGCCCCTCCGACATGGCCAAGGCCCTGGTGGAGGCGCTCAGGGACAGGCACCTTATCTGAGGAGGCGAGAGAATGGCAAGGGAAGACTACAAGGGCATATGGGTGTTTGCCGAGCAGGAGCACGGCACGCTGCACCCAACGGTTTTCGAGCTGCTGGCCAAGGCAGCAGAGCTCAAGGCCGTCTGCGGAGAGAAGATAACGGCCGTGCTGCTGGGCAGCGGCGTTCGCGCACTGGCTCAGGAGCTTTTTGACCGCGGCGCGGACGAGGTCATTCTGGCCGAAGATGCCGCGCTTGAGGAGTACAGCGCGAGGCCATATCAGGCAGCGTTTACACAGCTGGCTCAGCGAGGCCGCCCGTCTATCGTCCTCTTCGGGGCGACGCCGCTTGGAAGAGATCTGGCCCCCAGGGTCATGGTGTCGCTGGATACGGGCCTCACGGCCGACGCCATAGACGTAGGCTTCGACGACGACGGAGTGTTCTGCCAGACCACGCCCGCCTACGGCGGCAAGATACTCGCACACATCGCCATACTCGAGCGCAGGCCGCAGATGGTGACGGTGCATCCGCAGATATGCAGGCCCCTGGAGCCCGTGCCGGGCTCGGCCGGGGTCCTGCGCGAGGAAAAGGTCGATGTTCGTCCCGACCCGGACTACCTTGTGGAAGAGACCGTGAGCGCAGAGGGCGCGGACGAGGCCATAGACGCTGCTCCGGTAGTCGTTGCAGGAGGCCGCGGGATAAAGAGTCAGGAGGACCTGGCCATGCTCGGAGAGCTGGCCGAGCTTCTTGGCGGACAGTTAGCTTCGTCCAGGCCTCTGGTAGACTGCGGCTGGCTGGAGCATGACCGGCAGATCGGCCAGAGCGGCGTTACCGTGGCGCCGAAGGTAATAATCAACGCCGCCATCTCCGGCTCTGTTCAGTACCAGCTTGGCATGCGCAACGCCGAGTGCATAGTGGCCGTCAATAAGGCGGCAGATGCGCCGATATTCGACATCGCGCACTTCGGCGTGGTTGACGACTATCGCAATTTTATCCCTGCGCTGATAGAGGAGCTCAAGGCGCAAGACCAATAAGGCAGAAGGAAGAGCACAGCCTGTTCAAGCTGTGCTCTTTTGCTTCGAAGGCAAATTGAACACTTATTTCGGAGAGCATATTTGCCGCCGTTACCGTGCAGAATATCTGGCGTTATTGCGGAGCGGCAGGCTGGTCGATACATATAGTGCAAGGGGATCCAACCGATATCTCTCCCACTGTATCGGTGCGCCGGGATTTGCCGTGAAGCAGGCATACGTCTGGCTGCTCTGCTGCGGGTGTTCAGCAGTAAAAGGGGCTGCTGTGCGTCCTGGTGAATATGTACTAAGCCGTGAACGGGTATATGAGATTTTGAGGATGAGCATTGCCCAGAACAGAGGCGTGGCCGTCCGTACGTATGACGCTGCGATGCTCTGGCGCTTCACTGAGAATGCGGTAAAATGACGCGAAAGCCGCGCTTCTGTGTGCAGAGCAGGAGTTGATTCAGAAAGCGGTTTTGATAGCTCTAGTTTAAAGAAGGAAGCATTTTGCCGACCAACTTTGGTATTGCCTCATCAGTAAACAGCAGCATGGCTGTGATAAACTTCCCTTTTCCAGTCCTGCATGAGCCGCCGTTCACAGGCAAATGCCTGCAATGACCTTGCGGAGCACGTTGTTCAGGAGGCCCGCCGGTGAGTGAGTTCACCGGCGGGCAGTTTGACCGTTATCGCAGCTATCCGATCAGCCAATAGATAAGATCCGGGGATTTGATCCCATTATATATTGCGGGAGGGCATGGCGGATAATGGGCCTCGAATGCTTCCTGCGACCGTGATCTCCATGCTGTTTGTGCTTGGTTTGGAAACAGCTTGCATCAACATCATTGGCGGCATAGTCTGCGGAGTACAGCTCATCCCGCCGCTGCTGTCCATCATCCCGACTGAGCTCGCACTCAGGAGAAACTTCGATAAAGAAGGGAGAAGAAAGCAAGTCCGGTTCAGATACGCCAATTTTTGGGCCGCGCATAGGCAAAACGAAACTGCGGATACTAATTCCTGCGAAAAGAAATAAAGGCAGGAGGAAAAGCCATGAAAGCGACCGGCATAGTCAGGCGCATAGACGACCTGGGCCGAGTAGTCATCCCCAAAGAGATCCGCCGCACCATGCGCATCCGCGAGGGCGACCCGCTGCTGAAAACGTTGTACCCGTGGGAACGCTTCTGCGCCGCCATGGCCGAAGTGGCCCGAAAAGTTCGCTGAACGTTGAAATTAGAGGCAAATCGTGGTAAAATGAGACAGAGAATATTGGGGGTACATAGCATGGGAAACGACGCGATGCAGCTCTTTGAGGACCAGCCCATCCGCTCCGCCTGGGACGCCGAGCGCGAAGAATGGTATTTTTCCGTTGTGGATGTAGTCGGCGCACTGACTGACCAGAAGGACAAGCGTGGCGCGAGCAACTACTGGGCTAAGCTCAAGCAGCGGCTCAAGGATGAGGGCGCGGACGAACTGTTGACAAATTGTCAGCAGTTGAAATTGAAGTCTAAGGACGGCAAGCGCCGTCTCACTGACGTTGCGGACACTGAGCAGCTGCTGCGCATCATCCAGTCCATACCCTCGCCGAAAGCCGAGCCGTTCAAGCTATGGCTGGCGCAGGTGGGCCGCGAGCGCATCGAGGAGACGATAGACCCGGAGCAGGCCATTGACCGTGCGCTGGAGACGTATCTCAAGAAGGGCTACTCGGAGGAGTGGGTGCACCAGCGGCTGCTGGCCATCCGCATCCGCAACGAGCTGACGGACGAGTGGCAGAAGCGCGGTGTGCAGAAGGGCCGCGAGTACGCGATCCTGACGGACGAGATAAGCAGGGCCTGGTCGGGCCTGACCACGCGGCAGTACAAGGACTTCAAGGGGCTCAAGAAGGAGAACCTGCGCGACAACATGAGCGACCTGGAGCTCGTGCTGAATATGCTGGCCGAGGCGAGCACGACGGGCATCTCGCAGGTCGAAAAGCCCGAGGGCATGGCCGAAAACCTGAGCGTAGCCCAACGCGGCGGCCGCGTCGCCGGCAACGCGAGAAAAGAGCTCGAGCAGGAAATGGGCCGCCCGGTAATCAGCGCCGAGAACGCCAAGACGATGAAGCTGGTGACAGATATCCTCGAAGACGCCGCAAAGCTGCCGGAGAAGGGCGAGGAATGAACATGAAAAAGCTGATATCCTGCGAGTTCAATATCGATACCGCCTGTGTAGAGCTGCGCTACGCCGACGGCGAGACGCTCAGCCTATATACGCCCGGCATCGAGGACAGCTTCGATACCACACTGCCAATGCGCACTGAGATGGATTGGCTGATATACAACGCTCCACTTGAATACGCGCAAATGACGCTCGACGGAACACTGGAACGGTATCTGCGTTGAGCTGCGGGGATGCATGGGTTGGAGGATTGAGGACTGTGATAGAAAAATAAAAGGTCGCGTTTTGCAACCTTTTATTTTTGCTGACGGTGTCGTAAAACGCGACACCGTCAGCTGGATTTAGACGAACTTGGAAACGCTTTACAACAGCTTGGATTTACAACGCATTGTCTATCATTTCTGAAATAGCGCTTATGCCACGCTTATTGCATTTGAACAGGGCGTCCCAAATATTCAGGCACGCATTAACAACTTTCTCATTGCCGTCAGCCATATCGTAAGCCCTGAGTGTGAAATTGGCCAAGATTTTCAATTCATATGAAGATGTCAGCTCATCATTTGTGTTAAACAGAGCTGCGGTCATAATATCGACAATTTCAGCGTATTCACATATTTCGTTGTCGGGAATATGCTTTAGATGATTCAAGAAAGCAAACGGCAAGGCGTTTTTGCATCTGTACCGTGCCAAAGACATCAGCAGATCTTTATCCCTTTTTATTCTGATGGCATTTGAGCGAAAGAATCCAGAAAATTCAGGCAAATCTCCGTTCGTGATTTCAAGAAAGTGCTCAAGTATCTGCATACTTCTGGGATAGTCTTTTTGATGTTCCAGCATATGTATTGCCTGAATACATATTTTGCCCTGCTGGCCCTCGTCAAAATTACGGGTCAATATTTCTTCCAGAGCCAGGTCGTCTCCATAGAAAACTGAGGCGGCGCACAGATATGCGGCAGCAAGTTCTCTTAATTCGCTGTCTTCTGCGCCGCAGGCGCTTAATAGCGTTTTCCTGAAGTAGTCTGGGTCCTTTTTATACTCGCGAGATATAACTTCCCAGATATCAGGGAACGCAATTACTCGTGTATCTTTATCGGCAAGCTGCTTAAAAAGCCGGGCAGAGAATTCTGCATCTATGTTATAACAGGCCAACACACACCAGCCCAATGCAAATCTTACCACTTCGTCGCCATCACTACTCAGCCTCGAGATAATGGGCATGAACTTTTCTGCCAACTCTATGTGGTTCCATATAAGTTTGGATATTGTATGTACCGCGCAGCTGCGAACGCAGTTCAGAGACTTGCCCAGTAGTTGTTGTGCGGTATATGAATGTGGGTCGTTTTCGCCAACCTCAGGCTCAGAGTAGTCAAGTGCCATTCGAGCGATTGAATCCAAAACTTCCTCAGGCCAATGAATGTCCGCACGCTCTCCTACGAGGTCGGCAACAGCCAAGGCAACGCCGCTATCTCCAACTGAGCAATACTTTTTTACAACTTCAACGATAAGGCTGTCGGTAGGTTTTTCAGGCCCATCTTTATACTCACTCAGGGCGTAGAGCACTGAGCGTATATAACCCGCATAGCAGTTTTCAGGGAAGGATAGGGACAGCTTGGCAAACCGGGCTGGCTCCACTTTAGCTTGGGTACTCAGAGATGATGCAAACGCAGGATGTGTTGCCTCTACGCCCTGCCTGTACCTTGCCGAAATGATCCAATCTTTGTTCATCCTTTCGTTTGGAGTGGAAATGATTTTTAGCCAGCTTTTATCGCTAATGCAACTGGTGTGACCGTCGATAGGGGATAAGACGAAGGCTCCTTCGCTGAAGTAATAGCCGTGATAATACGGTGCACTGTTAAGATTTACATTATGCCTAAGCACTTGAAGTAGTTCTTCACCTTTCCTGGAGATGCGCCGCTCATCCAGAGCCGGCAGCATTTCTCTTTGGAAGTGGCCCCAGAATGGAGCATATGAAGGAGCGTCATCAGAAATCCTATTGCGATCGATACGCATTTTATATATTTTCGCCATGCGCTTGGGCGGATCTTTCCAGTAATATATTTTATTCTCGATTGCGCTGAACAAATTCTCGCTGCAATGGGGAGAAAACTTTTTAAGAATTTTCTTGGAGCAGTCTAAATAATCGCGGGGGCTATCAGAGTAGACGAAAACACGCCGGCCAAAGTCCTCGAGCAGCCAGTTCACGGCGAAATCGCTGAAATCCACAGGAAGGCTTAGGAGCGCGTACATTACTATTTCATGCTGAACTATGGTACCGGAATATACCATATCATCAATTGTTCTTATTAGCTCGTTCGGCTCTTTTAATGCAAGCTCATTAAAAGCGGTTTTTGCAAGGGCGACAAATATCCGCTCCATCCCTTCGTTGTGTTCCGAACTAATCCAACATCTTCGCTCGTCACCATATTCATAATAGGGTTCGGGCGCAATGCAGTCTTCTGTTTGACGGCAGATCTCAGGGAAGATCACCTCAATTATTTCCTTGTGGTTTTTTCTGGAGAAGGAGTCCAATTCGTCGTCCCCACACAAAAGGCTGTGCTTGAGCTGAAGAGATTTGCGGTTTTGTAGCCCTATCAGCAGCAGCGGTACGGCCCGTTGTGAGCCGCTCTTTACAGCATAGGTGACACTGAAGAAATTGTTGAGCAGAGTCGGGTGTTTACGCAGCAGCTCCATCCTAAAGTTGAACATACCATCCGAATCGTTTGTCGGATCCATGCAAAGAGCGCGATATATCAGCTTGTCATTCTGCTCGGACTCAAACGCATATGGGCGAAGCTTTTCTACAACGAAGTCCGGAGCGACATCGCTGACGGAGCCCAACAGGCCTAGCATTTCCGGCATGAGCCACGTCTCGGGTTCGAGCTGCATGACAAACGCGGGATGACCCAGGTAAACGGTGTGCATGATGCAATCATGCCATTCCTGAAGTTGATATTGTTCTTCCGCAAAGGACAAGATTAACTTGTCAGGCTCCGTACATTGCCCGAGGACTTCAAACACCGCGCATTTGTAGTAATATCTCACGTTCCCGTATGAAATCAGATCCCGGCACTGCTTCAAAAACATATGCCTGTCGGAATCCATCAGGTTTTGAAGCACCAACAGTACGCGATACCGCATATTTGGAAGCTGCCTTTCCTGCGGCCCGATTATGTCCACAATACTGCTGCCAGCGTAGATTTTCCTGATGGCGTCAGCGGCGATAAAATAGTCCAGAAAACTCTGATGGACAAAAGCCAAACGATGATTTGAGCGTGTGATAAGGCAGCAGGATTCAAGCAGGGAAAGTTCGTTTTCCCAATCGATGAACAGGGCCTCCGGCAGTGAGAACACGGCGTTTGTGTTCATGCTTTCCACGATGGCATCTTTGCACCTAACAATGTTTTCCTTCTGCGCGCCTGCTTTCTCGCAGCGCGACAATATGATCTGCCACCATGCATTCATCAGCTCATATACAGATTTGATGTTGTTTTTCTGATCGGTCCGATCCAACATACACCATACATACAGAGACGATGGAAAGGTTAACATCTTCCTCGTCCTTTCCGTCAGACTCTGGTAATCAGATCCGATGATTTTTTCAACGACCTGAGGTTCAAGCGCATCCACGCATATTTTTACCCAGCTGATCTTGTATCTGCTGTCAGAACTGTCTGTTAAGTCTCTGAGTCCACTGTCGTTTTCCAAGTCAAATGTTCTTGAAACCAAAACAACAGACACTTTTCCGCTTTCATATCTGTTTACGCTCAGCACCTGGCTTATCATTTCTTTACACACATCCAGAGCGGTGGCGGAATGTGCGTTCGTCCACCTGAGGCAATCCAGTTGGTCAAGTATAAGAACGCAGGGTCTTCCCGCTGCGTGTTCGCTCAGGCAAAACACCGGAGACTGCGGAAGCCCGAGGCTTTGCCCGTATGTGTCAGCTGAAACAGAGGGAACCATTTTGTCAAGCTTTATACCCAGAAATAGAATGTTTTCCTCGCTCAGGCGCTGCCTAAGTTCTTCAACGCACCCGCTTTTACCTGAGCCAGCTTTGCCGTGGATTATGATTGAACGCCCATTCTTTAGCGCCTCGAGGGCCTCATCAGTTTCGGGACGGTGAAGCATTTTATTGTTGATGGCCCTGAATTCCCCCCAATAGCTGTCGTTTAGAGCTTGTATGCGAGGCAGCACCATGCTGTTTTTAATAAGGCTGCGAAGCTGCACGTTGTTTTCTTCCATGTATCTTACAACGTCAGCTGATGTGAGGGGGACTCCGAACCGATAGCTGTCGACCGCTATGTGTTCCAAGAGCAGCCGCGCCTGATTGCTGCTTCCAGTGAACACCAAGCCGAGCCGTTCATTCAAATCCTCCAGAGCCTCATCGCCATATGGATTGACTTCGAATTTGCAATGAGCCAATATATAAATGAGCCTGTTTAATTCCTCGGGCTTATCTTTATCGAGGTAGAAATACCGCGCACACTTGGCAAGCAGCTCGGAATAAGCAGAACCGGGCGGGGCCTGGTGTTCACAGAACTCCTTTGACGAGCAGCTGGAATGTGCTCTCCTGCACAGCTCATCGAGACGTGAGCAGTGAAGCGGCGACATAAAAACATATCTGCTGCCAGGTGTACGCTCTATATGATTCTTTGCCTTTTCAAAGACTTTGTGCCTATCCAAATCTGAAAGCGACCAACCGCCGCTGCCGGCATTGCTTGCCTTGCACTGATAGTAGGTTTTGCAGCCATCAAGCTCCGTGACAACGAATTCCACTCCGTCGCCTTCGGGACCGAGAGGCTCCACAACGATTGAGGCCGTCTTTTCCAGGACCAGCCTGAGTAACTGCTTCGCCAGGCACCTATTCTCATATTCATTGCCAAATTTATCGGCCCTTCCGCCCACTTCAGGACTCATGTTAGGCTCCTTTCAAGGTTTGGATATGATTCGCCGGCCCTTATGCCCTTTCTATTATCTTTGCCAGAACCGCCCAATCAGCTGGGGGGCTGACATATCATGGGCCTCCTGCCCTCACGGATGAGAGCCGCTTTTGCTTCCGTCATGTTTGCGCCTTATTCGACGGTCATACTGCGCCGTGAAGCCAGTGCCTGATCTGCTCAATGCAGCCCTGCAGGTCGTCCCTTATCTGGTACACCCAGAACCGCTTCACATCCCAGCCGAGCTCGAACAGGCGCTGATTGCGCAGCTGGTCACGGTAACACAGCTCGCCGTTCCAGTCCTTGTGGTACATCTCCCCGTCCACTTCAATGTCCAGCATACGCCCGCCGTCTATGATGGCAAGGTCCAGCTTGTATTTTTCGACAGGGTACTGTGGGATGGTCCTGATGCCGGCGTCGAAGAGGGCAGTATAGAACAGCCGCTCCCAGTCGGACACCTGCTCCGGGTTGGAGACCTTGGGATACAGCCTGTCCGCCGGGTACTCCAGCGCCCGCTCCGCCTCCTTCTCCTGTCTCAGCATGATGCTGCCGACGTAGTTTGCAAAGTGCTCCATATATGGAACAGCGCATTTCTGGCAGAAGCCGAAGTCTCCGACGACCACGAGCACTGCTCGCGCCCTTGTTATTGCGACGTTGAAGAGGTTGCCTGTATTCCTCAGGAAGCCGAGCGCGCCCTGCGGCGTGCCCTGTGAGATGACCGGTGAGAAAAACATCAGGCCCCGCTCGTCGCCCTGGAATTTGTGGACGGTGTCCACCAGAAAATCGTTCTTCGCGAGCGCGCTCATTAGCTCGGGGCTCCGCTCTATCGCCGCGAGTATGCGCTCCGCCTGCGCCCTGAACGGGGTGACAACGCCGACAGTTCCGGTATAGCCGTTGTCGGTCACGAGCCGCCGGATCTCCTTGACGATAGCGGCAGCCTCGGCGTCATTATATGCTCCCCCTGCGGGCGGGCGCGTCGTCTTTCCAACGACATTCACCCAGCGGATGCCAGCCTCGACGTTCCTCGGGCACCTGAGCCGGTCGTAGTTCGTCGCCACCCTCAGCCTGCCGTCATAAAACTCTGCGTTCGAAAACTCGATAATATCCCCAAAGCTCCTGTGGTGGTCGCGCAGTTGGACGATCTGGTCCGGGCTTGTCAGGCCGCTTGCCATTGCATACAGGGAGTTTGCCGAGTATGACCAGCCCATGCTCACACAGTATTTCTGGAGAAGGCTCAGATCCTGCTTTTTTGAAAGCGTACTGATGTGGCTCAACTGCTTTGGGTCTCCAATTATTACCGCCCGCTTGGCACGGTAGAGCATGGGCAGCGCGGAGGCTATGTCGCACTGGCTCGCCTCATCGATCACAACCAGGTCAAATATACCCGGCTGAAATGGCACACGCCCTTTTGCGGACAGCGAAGTTACGGCCCAACAGGGCAGGAACGAAGCCATTTTCTGTTGAAGCATTTTGAACTGCCGGTTCAAGTTCGGATAGTCGGAGAGATCCGTGCTTTCAACGAGGCGCATTGCGGCGACAAACTCGCTCATTTCCCTGCGGCTGTCGGCATCTATATTCAGTGGGCGCGTGACGAGCCACTTGTTCCACAGCTTCGAAGCTATTTCCGACAGCTCAGATTTAACTCTCAGCAACGCCCTGTCAAGGCCTTCAAGCTGCGGCCCGGCCAGCAGCTCCTGCATGGCCTCCCGGTATTCGGCTATCGTCCTCAGGGCATAGATCAGCTGCTGTCCGTCAGCGCAGAGCCTCTTGTGTGCGCCGGAGTCCGGCACCGCTCCGAGCACGCCCTCTGCCGGCAGGTCATATTTCAGCAGCCAATCGCTCAAAGCTGTTGTACAGCTCACGAGCTCCGCTGTTTTCCGGCTGCCGGTTGCAAACCAGAACAACCTGCCGAAAAACGAGTTTTTGGCCCTGTGCCATCTGTCGTATGCCGCGCAGTAGCTGTTGAACATAGTTTCCGCGCTGTCCGCCTCAGCTTCGGTGACGGAGCTGAACCACTTTTCCCATGCGCCGCGCAGCTCACAAGCTTTCTGCTCCATGTGGTCTGCCCGATTTCTCAGCGCAACGACGGCGTTCTTTTTCTTTTTCAGTTCATTATAGGCCCCTATCTTTTCGCCGTACAGGGCCCGATAGCGCTCGTACTCCTGCTTATCCGTCTGGTCTGCGGAATATGAAAGCAGGTCCTCTATCACTTCCGCCAGATGGGGCGCATACTGGCTGCCGCCTATTCTGAGCATGATGGGGCGGCTTCCCAGGGCGTTCACCCGAGTATCGACAACATCCACCGCCTTGTTGTTTTTACTGGTAAAGAGGACGCTCTTGCCGGCCCAGGCGGAATTGACCAGCAGATTCGTGACGACCTGAGACTTACCGGTGCCGGGAGGGCCGGTCACGATGGTGAGCCGGCTGCTCATTGCCCGCTTTATGGCCTGTTCCTGCTCCGAGTTGGTGGGCAGGACTTCCAGCAGCGGAACATCGTCGGGCTGGTCTCCTGCGTCTGCCGAAGCTGTATTATGTATCCAATCGTAAAGGGCCGTGCTTTTGTAAGAGTTCTCATCCAGCCCTGCCAGCTGTGACAGCTCCGATTCGAGCCCGACAGTGTAGGGCGACCTCTCGGTCACGATGAAGATAGCCCGGTTGTATATTCCCTCCTCAGAGAGTTCAGACGCCGGCGGCGTACAGTTTAGATTGTCCGGGTCAAGCGCTTCCCGCCATTGCCAATCGCGTATCGACTGGAGCCGGGCGGCTAGTTCGTCCGGCTCAATCTCAGCCTCAGATGAATTCAGGCCGAGCTCGTTTTCAAGCTCGACGAGGTCGTAGACCTGGCTGTTGATGTCGCGCGAGGAGTACTTCTTTATAACTTCCATGTTGACGTGCGGAACAGGAGCCGCGGAAACTGCGCCTGCGGATATTTCGACCGGGAACAGGAAAACAGGCGCTATCAGCATGTAGTCCTGATTTGTTTTTGAGGAGTGTATCTTTTCTATCAGCACAGGATATCCGAGATTTGCGGACAGCTTTTTGTCGGCGGACACTTTAGCAATAAGTTTGGCGATCGTTTCGTCCGAGCTATCCACGGAAAGGCTGGACAACTCTGCGTAGTTAAGCGAAAATTTAGATTTCAGAAAGGCTGAAATACCGCTGCTCTCCTCAAGGCTGAGGCAGTTCAAATAATACCTGCAAATGTCAGAAAGGCGCTTATCGGGAGTAACAGTAATAATGGGCTCTTTCGTCCCGTTGCCGTTTCCCTTGGAATTCAGATGCCAGCAGTAAGCCGAGTCCTGATAGCAGCGTCCCTTCAGGACGCTGTAGAGAGCCGAGTTGACGTCCTTCCTGTCGCAGCCCATTAGCTGTGCAATATCTTTCGCCTTGATTCCTCTGGGATGGCTGCCAATTATCTGCAGGATCCTGTTTTCAAAATCGCCCATTTTTATTCCCTCTCCAAAACGGAATAGTAAGCAAATTATACCATAGATGGAACTGTGTTGCCAATATAAGATAAATTACAAGGCCCGCCCTGGCATTGAGTGCCGGGTGGGGCCTTGTATTAGTATTTTGGCCTTATATGTCAGAATCTCGGCCAAAGGCTCGCATAAACCGGGGATATAAGGGAACTTTTCACATATGTCCGGGGACGCCACACATTTTAATTCCCGTCTCTGTATATAACCCGGTTGGCATTGATGGGTTTGCAGCTGCCCCATCCAAAATGAACAGCTTGGCGCAGTACATTTTGAGGTAATCCGTGCTCAGGATTTCGGCAAGTGCGTAGCCGCGCGTTGCAGTAATCTGCGTGATGCCGAACATCCTGCCATCCTCGTCATACAGGGCGACAAAGAGCTTTGCATTGTCTGGCACACTGATTTCGCCAAAGTTCAGCTGGTACGTGGCGTAGGGGTCACACTCCCACTGTGCGTATAGCCTGAGCAACGCGCCATCGTATTCCGACACAGGCAGCACCTGTCCCGGTTCATAAGCCGTCCCGCTGCCGTCGGGCTTGGTATTCCAGGAGACGAGCTTGTGCCCTTCCTTTTGGAAGGCGTCATCTCCATAGAGGGTCAAATCGCCCCAGGAAACGGAATTGCTTTTCACTGTGGAGCCTATTGAACTCTCGCCGCCGTTGCCGTCGTAGACCGCTGCGATATAAGTCCATCGGTCAAAGCTGCTTTTTGAGAACTGCCGAGCGTAAAGCGTGGTGTTCTCACTTATCGAAATGGTGCCGCCCGGCGCATATATGAGCGGTTCCACTCCGTAACTGCTGGATGAGCTGGTACCCCAACCTATGGCGTAATCTCCCGGCCTGTCCCTGAGCTCTGCCTCAGCTGAGAAACGGCTGACTTCCTCGTATTCGTAGGACTTTCCGCCAAATATGTCCGTGCCGTTGGCACAGGATCTGAACCACTTGTCGGAGCTGAACTCTTGCCACTGGGCATAGAGCTTTATGGCCGTGCCGCCGAGGATCTTGACACCAGCCTGATACCAGGCCCCAGTGCCGTCGGCATTGGTGTTCCAGCCGGTAAAGACATGGCCTTCCCTCGGAAAGGCAGCGCCGTCGTTATAATACCCGTTGCTATAGACGTATTCTTCAAAACTGGACTTGCCTTCATTTGTGAATCCGCCGTTGCCGTTATAGATGACGCGCGTTGCCCCATTCAGCCGTCATACTAATCCCGGAGAACAGCTTGTAGCTTTGCACTGGGATGTAGGTAGTAAAATACTGGTCTCGCCAGTACGAAAGCACCTGGTGTTCATATTTAGGGTTAAAAATGTCATAACCAAGCAAAGTGACGTTGTTAAATGACTCTACCATCTGGGTGTATTCGTACGCTCAGGTCACTGTCGTACCGGGGTAACCGTAATAGGTGATGGTGCCGCCCTCGGCATATGCCGGGACAGCGGCTCCAAAGACCAGCGCCGCCAACAGCACCAGCGCCAGATTGAGCGCGCCGAGTTTTTTAAGTATTTCTTGCATATAGGTCACCAGACTACTCTCTGGAAAATGACAGGCCCAAAAACGCCTAGAACAGCGGCGCCGTCATGCACACTGAAAAGCCGAACAGCTCCGCGACAAGATATGCCGTTGCCGCGCAGAGTGGGAGCATGACTCCGGGCTCTTCCGTCCGCCTCAGCGCCTTTGCCAGTGAAAGCAGCAGAAGTGAGAGAAACGCGGCACCGGCAAGCAGCCCCTGCTGGGCCGCGACGTTGAGATATTCGTTGTGCACCACATCGATGCCAGATTCTATGGTGACACCCAGGCTCTCGATGAACCTTGTGAAGCCCGGAAGCTCCCAAGCCTGCATGCTGTCCGGTCCGGTGCCCCAGAGCAGATGGCATTTCATCGCGGCAATGACCTCGCTCCAGATCTTGAGTCTGCCGGAGCCGAAGGACGGGTCCGGCCGCCCGCGGAGCAGTTCGTGCAGCTCATAGAGCGTGCCGCTGCCGCCGAAGTCGAAGAGAAAGACTGCCAGCAGGGCCAGCAGTACCAAAGCAGCTTCTAGAACCGCGAATTTCTTCCACAACTCACTGTGCATCTTCCTGAGCATGAGCGGTGTCGCCGCGAGCACCGTCACGATGAATGCCAGTATACCGGCGGCGACCCGTATTGCGAATAGAGTGAAGCCCGCCGAGGCCAGCATCGCGATATCCAGGGCGCGCGCCCTGCCTTTCTCATAAGAGGCCGCCGCGTAAAACAGGGCCGAGGCCATGGCCAGCAGCGCCGAAACCAAGTCGGCGTTGCCTATCGTCCCAAGGTATTCGCCGGCATAGGCCGTGTAGACGTCGTGGTAGTTGTAGCCATCCGGATAGAGCCCAAATGGGTTGAGGCCCGTGAGCTGCAGCAGGCATGCGCACATCGCGGCGCCGAAGAGCCTCGCATGGTACGCCCTGAGCTTCCCAAACACGCTCACCGAAATAAAGACTCCAATGTATATGAGCTGCGTCAAAAGCCCCTCTTTGCGGCTCGTGCAAGCCCAGAAATCGTAATCATGCAGCGACAGGAGCGCCGATATCGCAGTAAACAGCAAGTATATGCCGGCAAGAACCCACACTGTACGCTGCTGTTTGATGATCTTGAGCAGCTCTCGCGGCCTCAGCTGACCAATTGCCATCAACTCAGCAGCCGAGACGATCAGCAGCGCGAGATAGCCTCCACAGACTACGAGGAAAAGGGTGTATTTGACATAGGTTATCCCCTAATATGGAGTGCAGATAAGTATGAACATGGACAGAAGTAGCGCAATAAAGCCATTCGTCAGCCTTCGGCACCAACTAAGCCCATGAACTGAAGCCCGCTTCTCCGCTCTTGATCCCACAGGAGCTCCCCTTCTCAAAGTTATTCTAATCTAAATACTACAGCTGAGGTCAGGCACGATTTGTATACACTTTAACCGGCGCCCAGGTTGAGCTGTTGAGGATATACAGTCTGGCCTCACTCCATTGCAGCTCAGCAGGCGCAGCAATTCTCACCGCGCCATCAATGCCGCGGGTATTATATATTCCGAGCATTCTACCATTTGCGTCATACATAGCCGCAAATGCAGTCTCGCCGTCTGTAAGTTCATTTACTCCGTCGAAGACTATCAGCTGCGCTTCATCAACGCCGTAGATTTTGATTTCAAACGAAGTTGCCTTGCCTCCAGCCATTATATTTACCGTCTGGATACCGTCGTGGCCGGACCCAAAACTGAGGCTGTACTCGTCGAGCTGCAGCCTCGTCCCTCCATAGTTCGCCGCAAGATATAGACCGGTAAAGTCCACTTCTCCTGCTTCAAACCCAGTTTTCTCCGGCAGCGCATAGACCTCGATGCCCTGGAGCGTATAGTTATCTATGTACCAGATCCGGTGATTATTGGATGTCGCGTATTTATCTGCGGCCGAGTCCAACTTGACGCAAAGCGTTGTGCTTGGGCAATCATAGACGCAGTTGCCACTCATATTGGTGACAGTCTCAGGGATATAGAGGTTCACAAGGTTTTTGCAGTTATTAAATGCATATGAGTCAATACTTTTTACTCCGTCCGGAACATTGTAATAAGGCCAGATGCGCGAGGCCGGATACTGGATGAGCGTGGTGCCGTCTTTGTTGAACAGCACGCCCCACTTGTCGCTGCTGTAATTCGGGTTATCCGCATCGACCGTGAAGCCTCTCAACCCGTCACAGCCCTGGAAGGCGGAGTCGAAAATGCTGACGATCGCCGCGTGGATGTTAACCTCGCGTACGCCCTTGCAGTTGTAGAACGCGAAGCTCTCAACACTCGTCACCTTGCCGGGGATGTTCAGCACCCCGTTTTCCATGACGGCGCCGATATCGGAGAACACGAGCCCGCTCAGACTCTCGCAGTTGTAGAAGCTGCTGTATGGTATGCTGTCCCCGCAGGAGAGCAGGGTAATGTTCTCTATGTTGCCGACGAGGTTGGCAGAACAGTTGAAGTCCCCGCCCCGGAGCGATTCTCCGAGGATTGTCACATTTTTGAGGCTGTATTTCTCGCCCCAAATGTCGCCGAATATGTAGTCAAAGCTTTTGCTGTCGTTTGCACTGCCGCCGATAAAGGGCAGGGTAAGCGTTTCGAGGCTGGTACAGCTTTTGAAAGACTCTTTGCCGATATTCGTCACGTTTAATGTTAATTCGACCGTCTTCAGGATCTTTGAGTATGCGAAAGCCCCGGCGCTTATGGTTTTTACCGTGTCGGGGACGTGGAATTCTTCCACCGCCTTACCAGCGGGATAGATATACAGGTTGTACTTCACATAGTCGTAGAGCACACCGTCAGCAACGCAGTATTTGTCATTTTCGCCGCTCAATCTGAATTCCGCCAGATTCACGCAGCCGTAGAAGGGCTCTGCGGAGATTGAGCTGATATTGGCTCCCAGCTCGACGCTTTTGAGGTAAACATTGTCCTGGAAAGCCGTGGAATCAATTCCGATGACTTTATAGCTCACGCCGTCTTTCGTAACGGTGTCGGGTATCACGACATGACCGCTGCCGCTTCCGTTGTATCCGCCGGCGACCGTAGCCGTGTGCGCCTCGCCGTTGAGTGTAAACTGTATGTACTGCGAGTTGCGGTTGTCCGCATCGAGCGCGCTGTACTCGTACGGCGTGTCGATACAGGCAGACCTGTAGCCGTTCCATGTTGGGGTCGTCCAGCCGGTTTTGCCCTCGTGATAGTAAATTATAAAATTATCACCGACCGGGAAAAATACATCTGCTGCGCTCTCCAACTCCGGCACGTTTCCGAGAAATTCTGCGCTTGTGAGGTTCGAGCAGTTGAAGAACGCCCTGCTGCCAATCGAGGTCACACTCTCGGGAATCGTCACGCTCGTGAGGCTGGAACAGTCGGAGAACGCCCAGTCACCAATCGAGGTCACACTCTCGGGAATCGTCACACTCGTGAGGCGGGAGCAGCCTGAGAACGTCCGGTCGCCAATCAAAGTCACGCCCTCGGGGATCGTCACGCTCATGAGGCCGGTGCAGCCGAAGAACGCCCCGCCGCCAATCGAGGTCACGCCCTCGGGGATCGTCACGCTCATGAGGCCGGTGCAGCCGGAGAACGCCTCGCCGCCAATCGAGGTCACGCCCCCGGGGATCGTTACGCTCGTGAGGCTGGAGCAGTCGGAGAACGCCGAGTAGCCGATCTCGGTCACGCCCTCGGGGATCGTTACGCTCATGAGGCTCGTGCAGCCGGAAAACGCCCCGTCGCCAATCGAGGTCACGCTCCCGGGGATCGTTACGCTCGTGAGGCCCGTGCAGCCATCGAACGCCCTGTACCCAATCGACGTCACGCCCTCGGGGATCGTCACGCTCGTGAGACTTGTGCAGTTGTAGAACGCCGAGTAGCCGATCTCGGTCACGCCCTCGGGGATCGTCACGTTCGTGAGGCTGGAGCAGTCGGAGAACGCCCGGTTGCCGAGCGTGGTCGTGCCCTCGGGGATCGTCACGTTCTCGAGGCTGGAGCAACCCTCAAACACCGAGCCGCCGATCTCGGTCACGCCCTCAGAGATCGTTACGCTTATAAGTCCGGTGCAGCCAGAGAACGCACGCTCGCCAATCGAGTTCACTTTTCCGGGGATCGTCACGCTCGTGAGGCTCGTGCAGCCGTAGAACGCCCGGCTGCCGAGCGTGGTCGTGCCCTCGGGGATCGTCACGTTCTCGAGGCTGGCGCAACCGTTGAACGCGTCGCTGAGTATCCTTGTCACGCTGTTGGGAATGACTACGCTTTTGAGGTTCGTACACCCGTAAAATCCATAGAACCCGAGCTCGGTGATGTTCCCTGCCATTGTGACACTGAGTATGCTCGTCTTATACTCTGCCCAGGGCACCTCCCACTGGTATGTAACACAGGGAATGGCCCCGTTCCCTGATATATACAGCTCGCCGTCGTCGTAAAGCGTCCATCTGATATTTTCCCATACGCCGCTGTCCGTGATATGCCGTTCGCCTTTGGCGTGGACGCAGACGCAAAGCAGTGCAGTAAGCAAAAGTACCAATGCCGAGAATCTGAAACCTTTCACGCAAACATCTCCTAATACCGCTTGTGAATAAATTGAAAACTTGTAAACAATAGTTTACTTAAACATGCCTAAAACGTCAAGGCATGCACGAAAAATTGTTTGTCCTTGGAAATGCCTGCGAATAGCATATTACAATGCTCTGTGAAATCGCAGGAAACGCTAAGGCTTTGTTAAATGGTCATAATAACCAATACATAAATTACATTTACGCCTTGCAAAAACAGGCGGACTGTGCTAAGGTTAAATTGTTTAATTATGTAATTAGAAGCAGTTCTTTAAATATGTGTGGGGGATTGATATAGGATGAGATTCAAAAAGTTAATATGCGTCCTTTCGGTTTTCGCCCTGGTACTTGTGCTGGGGCTTGCGGCGTTTGCGGACAATATGACCGTCACCGTCGCGTACGACAAGGGTGCGCAGCCCGGGGACACGATCATAGTGGAACTGGTCAGCGATAACTGCCCGGGCATGGCTGCGGCGCAGTTTACGCTCGGTTTTGACAGCAGCGTGCTTGAGTGCACTGGCTGCGAGCCCGGCGCAGCGCTTTCCGGGATGATGTCCGCCTCTAACCCGAACGCATCGACCGGCGCGATAGTCGCGGCGGCAAGCGCTAAGGAGGTGGACGGCAACGGAGTCCTGGGCGTGTTTACATTTAAGGTCCTCAAGTTGGGCGACTATGGCTTCACTCTGAGTGATGTCATCTTTGCCGACCAGGACGGGAAGAGCCTGAGCTACACGGTCAACGGTGCGGACGAGGTGAAGCCCGAAACCACGCCGAAGCCGACTGAAACCCCGAAGCCGACTGAAACCCCGAAGCCGACTGAAACCCCGAAGCCGGCGGACAAGCCTGACACCGGAGACGGTGCGTTCACTGACACCGTGGGTCATTGGGCAGAGTCGTACATAGACCAAGCCGCAGCTCTGGGCTTGGTGAACGGCGTGGACTACGGCATATACGAGCCGGACAGCCCCATGACGCGGGCGCACTTTGTCACCATCCTCTGGCGCAGTGCGGGCTCGCCGGAGCCGAAGGGCGGCACGGTTTTCACCGACCTGGGGCCGAGCAGTTCCTACTACTACAAGGCCGTCCTGTGGGCGGAGGAAAACGGCTATGTCAACGGCGTGGCCGAGGACCAGTTCGGGCCGAACAGCGGCGTGACGAGGGAGCAGCTTGTGACCATCCTCTTCCGCATGAGCGGGTCCGTGCAGGGCGGCGAGCTGATGTACACCGGCATCTATGAGCAGGCGTTTGTGGACAGCGGCAAGGTTTCCGCCTGGGCGGCGCCGGCGGTGTGGTGGTCGGTGTACAACGACATCTGGTGCGGCACGAACAGCCCGGACGCGGGCACTGAGCTGCACCCCGAGCTTGGGGCGACCCGGGCGCAGATAGCCGTGATGATGGTCAGATATATGCAGATGCAGGAGGACGTGGAGATATGAAAAAGTTATCGGCAGTCCTTGCGATAGTTTTGGCGCTCACGCTGCTGACCCCGGCGGCGCTGGCGGCCGGAGCGCAGACCACGCCGGTCGTGTACAACCTGAGCGTAGTGAGCGGTTACAGCGTCTCGTTCAAGACGGCGAGCGACGCGGCGGCGGAAACGGCCACGGGCACGGCCGGCGGCAGCACCGGTACGGTGTATAAGGACGCGGCGAAGCTGGAGCTGAGCTTTACAGGTACGCCCGGCGAGCAGTACGCGGTGTTCCTGCTGAAGGACAGCACAGTCCCGACGCAGGGCAGCATCAAGTACATAGACCAGACGGAAGGGACAAGCGTCAGATTCACGGTCTACCCCTACGACCTGAGCGAGGCGGGCAGCTACGGGCTCTATGTCTCCTCGACGAGCACCGGGTATAAGCTGGTGGCGTCGTTCGGCGTGACGAGCAGCTGGGAAGAAGCGCCGTATGTGCTGGGGGATGTGAATATGGATGGAAGTGTTACATCGGCAGATGCCTCACAGGTATTACAGCATGCGGCTCAATTGATTACATTAGATGGCAATGGGCTACTTGCAGCCAGAGTTAATTCAGGAACTGGACCCACTTCTGCTGATGCAGCGTTGATTTTACAGTATGCAGCCCAGTTGATAGATAAGTTTCCCATTGAAAACTAATTTTGCGGGGAGATAAACATGAAAAGAATCATATCAATAGTTTTATCTATTGCGTTAGTTGCTACATTATTTGTACCTGCTCTTGCGGACTGGAGTGAAAGCGACCAAGAACCTGTAGGCGTATTGTCTGTGGAAAGTTCAAATGGCTCTAATGTAAATGCACTTCTTCCAGGCGATAAGTTTTTCGTGGTGCTAACTATATCTGGGCTAAAGACTTCTTGGAATAGTCTGCAATTTCAATTAAACTATAATGAAGATATGTTTGAACTTGAAAAGCAGCAATCAGGAGGCCAGGAACGCTTTAATTATGTAACTGGCTGCCCAGACTATTATAAACTATTTAAGAGCCTTACAGTGAACGACGGCTTAATTGGAGCCTTGTCAGTGACAGGCGCAGTTACTTTCATTGATAACTTCGCCGTAGACGACTATGATAGTTATTTGAATCCTGGAGATAAAAGTGAATTTCGTGACTTGGTTGTGCTCAAAGCTCAATTTACTGTAAGAGATGACGCAAAACCAGGTAGCGCTGATTTCTATTTATCTCAGAGTAATACAATTAGTGAAGACCGGGACACTTATTATGAGATAGGATTTACGGCTACCAGCGGTTACTCAATAGTCACCACCTCCACCGACGACCTCAGAGAAACGGTCAATGTAGTGGAGTCCAACAGCGTTGTCATAACAGGCGCAGACGCCATTGCTGCACCTATAGCTGGCGATGATGAATATGGATGGCCCAAGGACAATACGATAGAAGCCCAGTACGGAGTGACGGTTTTCGGTTCAAACGGCGTCATTGAAAATCCCACAGTAACCTGGAATATTAGTGGTAATGGCGACAAGGTTACAATAGACAACAGCGGCAAGGTAACTATAAAGAGCGGCGCTGCTGCAGGGGATTACACAATTACGGCTACGGCATCTAAAGCAGACAACACAGGCCTTGACAAAGATGCTGCTGGCACAAAAACAATACGAGTTACCAAGGAGGACTCTGTCCCGTCAAGAATCAAGGGTAGAGAACCCGCCGCCCCCGCCGGCCCTTATGTGATACCGGATGATGGCGCGAATGCTGTAAGCGAGCAGTTCTCCATCTATGTCTGGGACCAGTATGGCGTGGAGATGGCCGATCCTGATGTCAAATGGAAACTCAGCCCGAGCGATGTGCCGGGTGTAAGCCTCAGCAACAACGGGCTGCTGACTATCACTAACGATGCAAAGAATTCTTCGATAGACACCACGGGCACCCAATTCACCATAAACGCATATTGCGGCGAACTTGGCCCCGTGGCAACTGACGTCACCGTCAAGCGCGCTGACTCGGTTGCTACGTCCGTTGAGATTTACAAGGGCGAAGAGGTTGTCACCTCCGACAGCATCACCGTTCCTACGGGCGATATCTCCAACACGGTGACTTACACCGCCAAGGTGTTCGACCAGTACGGCACTGAGATAACCAACGCTAGCGTGACGTGGAACACAGAGGGCTCGGTTCCCAGCGGCGTTACTGTTGCCAACGACACCGTGACTGTGCAGAAGGGCGCTACTACCGGCAGCTTCACGCTCAAGGCTGCAAGTGGAAATATAAAAACTCCCCTCACCGTCAACGTCGTGACCATTGCTTTCACCGGGCAGGATACGGCGGTATCCGCTGTGGACAGCCCGATTTACGGCATGACCTGGGGAGAGATCATCAAGGTCAATGATAGCGCTATAAGCGCTAAGGTCGGTGAAACCCAGGTAGAAGGCACCTACTCTGTAGAGAATGCAGACACCATCCCCGACGCGGGCAACAGTGTTGAATACAGAGTGATCTTCACCAGCAATGACGGCAATTATGTTGGTGTGGAAGTTGCGCGCGGCACCGTTGAGATCGCTCAGAAGCCCGTCACCGTCAGCGGCATTACGGCGAATGATAAGGTGTACGACGGCACGACTGTTGCAGAACTCAATACTAACAGCGCAAGCATTGGTGGAAAAGTCGGCAACGATGACGTCACCATTGACGTTGCCAATGCTACCGGCACGTTCGATACCAAGAACGTCGGCACCGGCAAGACCGTCACCATCACCGACATAACCCTCGGCGGCAATGACGCCGGGAACTACACGCTGTCCAGCGATTCCGCGACTGCGACGGCTGACATCACCGCGAAAACCGTGACCGTCAGCGGCATCACGGCGAGCAACAAGGTGTATGACGGCAATACCAGTGCAACGATAGAGACAAGCGGAGCGGCTATTTCCGATATAGTCGGCAACGATGACGTCACCATTGACGTTGCCAAAGCTACCGGTACGTTCGAGGACAAGAACGTCGGCACCAGAAAGACCGTCACCATCACCGGCATAGCCCTCGGCGGCGCGGACAAGGATAACTATACGCTGACCAGCGATTCCGCGAACGCGACGGCCAGCATCACCGCGAGCAGCAGCATTACCGACACCACGAACAAGACCCAGAACGTCGTAGTCGGTGTGGGCAGCTTTGCCGAGCCCACGTTCACCGGCGTGAACGTCAGTGGTGTCGCCGAGACCGTTGAAGGTACGGTCACTTATACCATTGACGGAGCTCCCAATATGACATACGAGCAAGCTAAAGCTGCTCTTGCACAAAAGGATAAGGGCCGCCAGATTGAAGTTGGCTACTCCTTCACCTCCACCGACACTAACTATGTGACAACCGCGCAGACTGGCACCATAACCGTCACCATGGTGGACATTGCGTTCGAAATCAGAGAGGGCGGTATCACCGTTGATAACGCTCCTGTGTACGGTGCAACCTGGGGCGATATCGTCAAGGTTGACGGCTCCAAGATAACCGCTAAGGTTGGAGAAGACATAGTGACTGGTGGTACATACACCGTCAAGGACGCAAGTATCAGGCCGGGGGCAGGCAGCGCAAGCTGGGAGGTTCTGTTCACCGGAACCCTCGGTGACAAGACCTACACCAATGTCACCGTGCAGACCAGTACCGTCACAGTCAAGCAGAAGGAGCTCACCATCACCGGCCTCAGCGCTGCAGACAAGCCCTACGACGGCAACACTACCGCGACTGTATCCGGCACTGCCGTACTCAACGGTGTGCTTGCGGGCGACACTGTCAACTTGACCACCGGCACCGCCGCGTTTGACATCAAGAACGCCGGGACGCAGACCGTGACGTTCTTCGGCTATGGCATAGAGGGTGCATCGGCCTCTAACTACGTGCTCTCTGCCCAGCCTGCCCCCGTGACCGCCACCATCAGCCCCAAGCCTGTGACCATCACCGGTGTGACTGCAGAGAATAAGACCTACGACGGCAACACGACGGCGACTATTGACAATCCCGGCACCATAAATGGCATCATTTCCCCCGATACAGTCACCATCAAAGCCGGCACCGGTACCTTTGCTGGCGCGGACGTTGGAGAAAACATAGAAGTAACCTTCTCCGGCTTCTCGCTCACCGGCACTGACTCCGGCAACTATACGCTCTCGGCCCAGCCCGCGAGCACTATCGCTAACATTACCAAGGCCAATTACACCGGGACGCCGAACACCGTCAACGTCAACGTCCTGATAAATCAGTCCGCCGCCCAGACCGGCAGCGTCAGCATTGACCAATTCTTCCAGACCATCCCCGCCGGCGCGGCCATCACGGGCGTCACCTCTACCAACGATAATGTAATAGACGACACTGTTATCAGCGAAGACGGCAAAGAGATCACCTATACCAGCAAGGCAAACCTCACGACCGAGGACGCAAAGGACACCTACACCGTCACCATCGAGACGAAGAACTACAACGATATCGAGGCGACGCTGACCTTCACGACCGTTGCCAAGACCCCGGTAAACATCAGCGGCGTCAGCGTCACCGGTGCGGGCAAGACCTATGACGGCAAGGCTGTATCCTACACCGGCACACCGGCGGCCAAGACTAATGACGGCACAACTGTGGCAGTCAACGGAACTTACAGCTACGTCTGGCAGAAGGCCGACGGCACCGCCCTCGCCTCTGCCCCGAAGGACGCGGGCAGCTACAAGCTCGTGATCACTCTTGACGACCCGGCCTATATCGGCTCTGCCGAAGTGAGCTTCACGATAGCCAAGGCGAAGATAACCATCACCGCCGAAGACGCCGAAGCCTACACCGGCAGCGACATGCCCAAGCTCAGCTACACCGTGGCCGGCCTCGCCACTGGTGAGAAACTGGCCAAGGAGCCGAGCGTCAGCTGTGCCGCCGACATGAAGAAGGCTGGCAGTTATGTGATTGCCGTCAGCGGCGCAGAAGTCCCGAACACCAACAATTACGAGGAGACTATCACTTACGTAAGCGGCACCCTTGAGGTCAAGAACAGGCCGGTCAACATTGGTCCCACCTACGACATAAAGGTGCTTGACAGCGCCCACGGCACTGTCAGGGCCAGCCTCGGCAACGCCTCCGAGGGCAGCACCATCAGGCTCACCGTTACTCCGGATGAGGGATACAGTCTCGCCAACCTGATTGTCAGGGATGAGCGCGGCAGACGCATCGACGTGGCAAAGAGCGGCGGCGTGTACAGGTTCGTAATGCCAGCCGGCGACGTGACCATTGAAGCTGTGTTTGCACAGGGCACTACGGTTCTCCCGTTCACCGATGTGAGCACTTACGACTGGTTCTACGAGTATGTAAAGTACGTCTATGATAACGGAATCATGGACGGCATCGACGTCGGCGTGTTTGGACCGGGTATAACCACTACCCGAGCCATGCTGGTGACCATGCTCTATCGAGTGGCCGGCGAGCCCTATGTCAGCGGCACCAACGATTTCGCGGATGTTGCGGCCAATACTTGGTACACCGATGCGGTGACCTGGGCCAGCAAGAACGGAATCGTCACTGGCGTCGATGTGGGCGTGTTCAATCCGAATGGTGCAATAACCCGCGAGCAGCTCGCGACCATCCTCTACCGTTACGCTGAATACGTCGGCGAGGACGTGAGCGCAAGGGCCAGCCTGAGCCGATTCACTGACACCGGCAGCATCAGCGCATACGCGAGGGACGCCATGTCCTGGGCCGTCGCCGAGGGCATTCTCGACGGCCGCACCGCGACAGAACTCGCCCCGACCGGTGAGTGCACCAGAGCCGAGGTAGCCACCATGATAGCGCGAGCCTTTGGCTAATACCTAAAGACGCGCCCAACTAGGCGCAGAAATAACGCAAAAACCACCCAAGTCGGCACAGATCTCTGATCTCAGCACTGACTTGGGTGGTGTGTTTAATGGGGAAAAGAGGGGGGTAATAACGTGAATGGATTTAAGAGAGCTTTTGTTTTAATGCTTATTGTATTCCTTATGGTTCCCGCTTTTCTTGGCTCTGTGTTCGCAGCAGGTAGCGGCGAGGTCTCGAGAGGCGAGTGGATTTCTCAACTTGTAAGCACTTTCAATATGACCGTAGACGATGCGAGCACCATGCCTGACAACTACTACAGCGATATGACCATGGAGTCGCCGTATTATAATGATGTTCTGCTCGCGGTCGAATTCGGCGTGATAGACCTTGACGCCGGCCTTCCATTCAGACCGGACGACCCGGCAACGCGCGAATTTGCCGCCCATACGCTGAACTTCTGCCTGGGATTTCAGCTTGAGGATCTGAACTACACCTTTAGCGAATATGGCAGCGTTACATATCCCGATGACATTCAGATCGCGCTGAATCGCAACTGGTTTACACTGTCCGGAAGCAGTTTTATGCCTGAGAAAGCGATCACCCGCGCTGAAATGCAGGTTATGCTTGCGGATGCGCAACAGGTGCTTGCCCTTGATGCTTCCATAGTGGGCTCTGAGAATACAGCGGAGTTTTCTTCTGAGGTAATTGAAATACCTGCAGATGCTGAATTGGCCTTCGACGAGTACAACAATATTACTATCTCGGGTTATACTGGCAGCCTGAATGTCAACGACACATTCGTCGTATACATAGAAGGGTATCCCATGGCCTTTATTGCAACTGCAGTACAGGAAAACGTAGACGGCTCGATTACTGTCTCAACCACAAGAGAAGGAATAGATATGAGCCTGTTTACCAGTTTTGATTACTCAGGTTCTCAGAGCGGAGATCTCGAAAATTTTGTTCCTTCTGGAGATGCCTCTTACTATATAACTGATATGTCCAGCAAAACCAATGCAGCCCCGCAGCTTTTGACCATTGAAACGTATGGAGTAGACTACGATAAGAATAATAAAACTCTAACAGCAACAAAGAACTTTAAGATTGACGGTGCTTCTGCCGGGTCAATAACCATAAAATTGACAAATATCAGCTTTGAGCACGATGAGAGTCTTATCAAAGGTTATGCAAAGGCGGTAGTAACTGCCGATATTGATGTGTCAGGCTCCGTTTCTTTTGACTTCAACAACTATGCCGGTATACCCAAGTCCATTTTGCTAGGCAAAGTCAGTATTGTCCCTTTGATGTGCAGCGTTGAACTAAGCCTGGAAATAGACCTCTCCGGAGGCCTATCAACGAACTGGAGCGGAGACCTGAAAGCAGGATTCGTCTACGATAAGGAACAGTTCCGGTTGCTGAAAGACTTCAACAAGAAGGAGTTTTCATTTACTGCCGAAGCGGAACTTCGTATAGGACTCGAGCTGAGTGGAGAGTTAAATCTCGTGCTGGCCAGCGGTTCTGTTTATGCCCGCGCAGGTGTCCAGATGAATTTTAAGCTGACTGCATATGACAGCGGCACGCCATCAACGTGTGTGAGCCTGAGCGGTTACTTATATGCGAGCATGGGAGCCAATGCCAGTGTAATGTTTGATATAAAGACATGGAGCAAAACCCAAGACATTTTTACTCAAAGCAACAGCCCTGTGCGAGTGAGCTATCACTATGAGGACGGCGCGCTCGTGTCAAGCTGTACAAGGGGCAGCGGAGGTGCGGACGAGCCTTTCTACTGTACGCCTGTGAGCTCGCCATATTTTAACCCGTCACCAAGCTATAGCCAGAGCTATGACGACGGCAGCGGTACGCCGGTTCAGCTCTACAGCTATGAAGTTGAAGAGGATGACGCTGGAGTTGAGTACGCCGTTATAACCGGCTACAACGGCGGCGCGTCTGCGCTTGCTATACCGTCGGAGATTGATGGATATGAGGTGCGGGAGATAGGCAAAAGCGCCTTTTATAATGATGACAACATCCGATCTGTTGTCATCCCAAGTAGTGTAACCGAGATAGGAGTCCAAGCGTTTGGCGGCTGTGATGCATTGAGTAATGTACAGCTTTCAAGCAATCTACAAAGGCTAAACTATAGTAGCTTTGGTAACTGCCCCTCGTTGAAAGAAATACATATACCCAAATCCCTTACGGAAGTCGGAACGTCTTATTGGACAGGCAGCGTTAATTTGCAGGGCGGCCCATTCGACGGAAGCGGCTTGACAGCTGTCACCTTTGAAGAAGGTACGACAGCTGTTCTGGGTGGTCTATTTTATGATGCAACCTCTCTGCGAGATGTAGCTCTTCTTGATTCTATGACATCCATAGGCGGTAGTGCTTTTCGGAACTGCACCAGTTTGGAAACGATAGAGCTGCCAAATAGCATTACTTCAATTGGAAACTATGCGTTCTATATGTGTGAAGGCCTAAAAGCGATTAATATCCCCGACAGTGTAACTGCGATAGGTGCAATGGCGTTCCAGGGTTGCACAGATCTTGGTAGCGTAAAACTATCCAATAACCTCTTGGAGTTAAACTATAGCAGTTTTGGTAATTGCCCTTCCCTGAAAGAGATTCATATACCTAAGTCCCTTACGGAAGTCGGAACGTCTTATTGGACAGGCAGCGTTAATTTGCAGGGCGGCCCATTCGACGGAAGCGGCTTGACAGCTGTCACCTTTGAAGAAGGTACGACAGCTGTTCTGGGTGGTCTATTTTATGATGCAACCTCTCTGCGAGATGTAGCTCTTCTTGATTCTATGACATTCATAGGCGGTAGTGCTTTTCGGAATTGCACCAGTTTGGAAACGATAGAGCTACCAAATAGCATTACTTCAATCGGCAGCAACGCATTTTATATGTGTGAAAGCCTGGAGTCCATTTCAATACCTGATAGCGTTTTGTCTATTGGAACATTCGCATTCTACGGCTGCGAATCTATTGTCAGTATTAAACTTCCACAAGGCATCGATTCAATTGGAGAAAGAACTTTTACGAACTGCGCTTCTCTCGAATATATAGATCTTCCTGATCCAATAACAATAATTGGAGACTATGCATTTTCGGGATGTGCCAATCTTACATCAATAAAATTGCCGGGTAATTTAAGTAAAATCAACACTCATGCTTTTGATGGCAACGGATTAACGAGTGTTATTTTTCCAGATGCTTGTGAAGTAATTGAATCGTATGCTTTTGTAGATAACACGAAACTGGCTGAGGTAACACTGCCATCAAGCTTACGGGAAATAGGCGCCAATTGCTTTGAGAATTGTGACGCATTAACTAGTATTATAATTCCTGACAGTGTAAACAGCCTTAGCACCTATGTTTTTAATGACTGTGATTTGCTGGCTGAAGTTGACTTGGGAAAAGGCATTACTGAGATAATGAGAAACACTTTCAGCAACTGCCCGGCGCTTAACAACGTGGTTATCCCCTACGGTGTGACGAAGATTGGCAGCAGCGCCTTTGCGAATTGCACTGGCCTCACTTCCATCACCATACCACGCACAGTCACGTCTATTGAGACGAACGCATTCAGCTACAAGGACAGGATGACTATTTATGGCGTGCCTGGTACTTATGCCGAGACGTTTGCCCAAAATAATGGGTTCAAATTCATGTCCCAGGAGCACAACGCGACCTCTGTTGACCTGAATGTGACCGAGCTGACGCTGAACCGCGGGCAGAGCTATCAGCTGACCTACAGAGTTGAGCCGCCAAATTCGACGGATGAAGTGTTCTGGAGGACTACTGATAACAGCGTGGTGACCGTCACGAATGATGGCCTTATCACAGCCAGGGCCGTTGGCACAGCTACTGTACTTCTGAATATCGGCGACAATGCCAGTGCGCAGTGTGAGGTTACGGTTGTTCAGCCGGTTACCTCTGTGTCTCTGAATTATTCCTCGCGCGCTATGGACGTTTTGGAGACCTTGCAGCTGACGGCCAGCGTGCGACCCAACAATGCCTATAACAAATGCGTCACCTGGAGTTCTTCTGACACAAGCGTGGCTTCAGTTGACGATACGGGCCTTGTAACAGCGCACAAGAAAGGTGAAGTGACCATAACAGTCACTGCCGTGGATGGGAGCGGCGAGAGCGACAGCTGTGACATCACCGTCAATGGCAATCCCGCTTACTCTGCGGAACAGTTGGAGAGCAGCCATAACTATGCTAATAACAGCGACGAGTTGTGGGTGCTCAGAGCAGAGGGGGCAACGTACATTGAAGTCACTTTCGATGCCCAAACTTTGCTCGAGCAAAACATGGACTACCTCTATGTATACGGATTTGGTGAGGAACCCGGCGACGGCAACAAGTACACTGGCACCGAGCTTGCAGGCAAAACTATCCGGGTGCTTGGCGACACAGTGAAAATTAAGCTTGTCTCCGATCAAATAGGCAACAGATGGGGTTTCAAGGTCACAAACTTAAAAACAGACGGCGTGCTTGACCCGTATGCTGAAATCAGAGCAGGCTTGACAGCGGCTGCGGCTTTGGAAACTGACAGCGCCAAACTGGAGGCCGTGCGGGCGCTTGATTCCGATCTGCTGGCCGAGGCCATGGCGCTTGAGGACGGCTCCGTTGCAGAAATAGTCAAACAGTTGGAATCCGGCATGAATGTTGATGCGCAGGTTGTGGTAACAGAGGAAATGAAGAATCAGTTCAGCGCCGATGAGATCGACCTGACCGGCGCAGCAATGAACGTCAGCAGCGCGTCGTCTCCGGTTACGCTTACCATAGACACCGCGCAAAGCGCAGGAAGCTATGTCGGCACGCAGTATTCCAACGTTGTCGATTTTTCAATGACGCTCGGAAACGCCGTTGAGCCGCTTGAGGTGCCGGTCATGCTGACAATGCCTGTGCCGAAAGGGATAGACCCCGACTCGCTGGTTATCATACACGAGCTCAAAGACGGCAGCACGGAGCGGGTAGAGTACAACATCTCCTATCTCGTGGAAGGCACTGCATATGTCTCATTTGTCGTGACTGACTTCAGTGACTTCAGAATGGCTCAAGCAGTAAACGATGTACGAGCCGTGGAAATTAGTGGAAACACAGCCAGCGTTAAGGTGTTTTGCTCCGCGGCCAACACCAGTGTCATTTGCGCCTCATATGATCCCAACGGCAAGATGCTGAGTGTTGACGCTAAGACGCTTTCAGCCGCTGCGAATTGGCAAGATGTAAGCCTGTCCGTTGCTGCCGGGGCGTATAGAGTGGGCATACTACTAATTGACGGCAGCCACAAACCCTTGGCAGAGAGCCTTCAATTCATCGTTTGAAGGCGCAAGATTCTTGCAGCACAGGAGGCGCTGCCGTGAAAAAAGCAAAAGACATTTTAATCATTCTATCGTTGATACTAATTGTTTCGGGCACGGTTGCTCCCGTGGCAGCTGGGAATGCGATTATCCGAGGTGACACAAAAGATGTATTGGCGGGTGACACACTCACCTATGCCGTTTATGTTGAAGACAACCCTGGTATTGCTGCATTCATTGTTAGTATCAATTGTGATATCGATGGAATAACGCTCTTACAGGATAACAGCGGTGAATACATGGTGCACAAAGGCAACTTTTGTGATGGCGGAAGTGTTTTTGCTAATGCCAGTGAGTCTGGAGGCTGGGATGTATTATGGTTTGATGTAAGAGACTGTGCAAACGACGGTTGCTTATTTTCACTGGATTTTGTTATTCCTGAAAATACCCCGGAAGGGAAGTATCCTGTTTTGATAACGTATTCAGATAACAATACAGTTAATGAAAACGGAGATGAAGTCGGCTTTGACATTTGTACCGGAATGATAACTGTTCAGTCAAAGAATGCTGAATCAAGCGAACCAAACGCCAGCAATGAGCCAATACAAAACTCCTACGAGAATCAGAAAAATCAGCCAAATCAGAATAGTGGATCAGAGTCAAATGATATTAGCTCGCCAATTGAGGTGATAGACAATCAAAATGAAACGGAAAATGTACGGAGGATTATACTTTACACAATCATTGGCATTTTTGCGCTGCTTGTTATTTTTATGGCATACAACAGAGCAAAAAAATAAAGTAGGAGGGCGTATGCATGAGAAAGAAGTCATTAACTTGTGTTTGCCTAATTCTATTGATATCAATGTTGGTTCTGCCTGTTGCTGGATTTGCTGGTGACGCAGCAACAATATCAGGCGAAAAAACGGAAGCTAATTCTGGTGAACATGTGAATTATGCAGTTTCGATATCCAACAACACAGGGTTGGCTGGCTTTATGGTATACGTATACTGCGATACTTCGGTTTTTGAACTGAAAAATGATCAGGCGACGCTTGGAAATTTCACAAGCAGCGGCACTATTTTTACGAATACCGATAGAACTAATGGGTGGAAAATCCTGTGGTTCAACGCACAAAATGTGAACGGCAACGGTTCGCTTTTTACGCTCGAGCTCTCGATATCAAGCAATGCCAAAGCCGGTACATATCCCATAAAAATCGCGCTTTCTCCAGAGAACACAGTAAACGCTTCAGGGGAGCTTGTTGATGTTACCTGCATAGATGGCAGTATTTCTGTTGTCAATGACGCTTACGAACCTGGCGGAGATGACAAGCCGGTTACCTCACCTGATCCGACACAACCAGATGCAGGAGCTGGTTACGGCCAAGAGTCAGACGATAAAACTGATAACAGCGATAATAAAGGCGACGAGTCTGCGACTATTATGCAGCAGTTTAAGGATGTCCCAAGCACACACTGGGCATATGAATTTGTAAATTTGCTAAGCACTAAGGGCATTATTGATGGCGTGGGATATGGCTTATTCGATCCTAATGGCAAAGTGACTCGTGCGCAGTTTGTAAAAATGCTTGCCGGAGTGCTTGGAGTTGCTCCTACTGAAACTGTTTCCGTATTTAAGGATGTGCCTGCTGATGCATGGTATTCCGGATATGTTGCGTGGGCATACGCAAACGAAATAACCGGGGGAGTGTGAACAGGTCCAGTAAAAATAGACAGTGACAAAAGACCCCCTGATGTAGGAAAAT
>OLGN01000465.1_pt1 | contig 33856 bp, 8 predicted proteins | sample 1605941 | NCBI WGS metagenome assembly OLGN01 (sample SAMN03283269) | human gut metagenome | biome: human-associated habitat; material: feces | host: Homo sapiens | place: USA | collected 2013
TATATATATATACTCTCGCAAGGGTTTGCGGGTTTTATTACATTTTCATTACATTTTCATTACATTTTTTATTTTAGACTAGAATTGTAAACTCAATTTTCAATATTAAAATAATAAAAATCTCATTAAGTTCATCACTTAACAAGATTTTCATACATATTTTATATTCGTTTTAATAAATTTAACCTATAATTTTTTTTACTTCCTCGATGCTTAATTCTACAATTTCCGCTATTTTTTCAATTGGGGTATTTAAAGAATATAATTTCTTTACAATTTCTATTTCCTTATCTCTTTTTCCTTCTTTCCTGCCCTCTTCTTTTCCTAATTCTCTGTTTATGTTCATTTCTACATTGTATCTCATTATACTCCATTCACGCTCTTCATATTTTGCAACTTCTTCTGGGTCTTGGCTTATTTTATTTAACTCTTCTACTGTTTTGTTTATTTCTTCATTTTCTTTTGCCGACATTTCTACTTTCTCCTCCTTACTTCCATCTATCAACCACAGCCATTGTTCTAGCTTTGTGTTACAGTCTGGATTTTTTTCTTTAAATTTTGGAAGTTCTATAAAGTGCATTTCAAATGTACTTGTTGCCTCTTCCTCTTCTTTTTTATACCCCATATCAACAAATTCTATTGGTTTTGTATCCTCATATTTCATTTTTGCTATTGAATGATATGAATTTCTCTCTAGATAATTATATTTTAATATATTTATTGTTATTATTTTTTTCAGTTCTTTGTAATTTTGCTTAGCTTTTAATTGTTCTGCTGCAAGTTTTGATAGATATGTACTAGACCTTTCTTTTATATTATGTTCGTTTGATACTTGCATTTCAACATCTACTACTCTTTCATTATCTATATCCAATTTTAGGTCTAATATTCCAAGTTTTTCGTCTGCCATATTAGGCGTTAATTCTGGGTTTTTTACCTCAACCTTACTTATATGTATATTCAAAATTGCTTCTAAGAAATCCTTTAGCATTGAATTATTTTCTTCTCTTGCAAATATTCTTTTAAAAACGTAATCTGATGTTAGTGGCAATCGTGTTACTTTTTGAACTTCTGCCTCATTATTATTTACTTTTAAATCGTCCATTTACTTCCTTTCCATTTTACCATTTAATTTATTGTTTTTCAACTGATAAGTAAAATTTTAATGTATTTTCTCTCATATTCTTCTTCGGACGTTTATAAATCATTTTTTCATAATAGCTATTTTATAATTTTATTTTGGATTTTCCTTTCGCTATAGCGAATATAGAAATTAAATTTTTAGATTTAATAATCATTTGATAAAATCTTTTAGAATTCTAATAATTAACGTTAATACTTCTATAGATTCCTATCTATAAAGTAAACTGATTATATATCAAAAAATAAAGGAAAACAAGCAAAATCGTGTATCAAATTATTACACGTTTTCCTGTTTTTCAACATTTTTATCGTTACTTTTCAGTAACTTCATATAGTGATTTTTTTATTTTTCTAACTAATTTTTTCGCCCAAAAAAGGGCGTCCCCATTGGGCGACGTCCTTCTTCTAAAATATTATTCTTCATTTTCTGTTGTATTTTCTACATCATCTATATCGTCAACAACATCTTCTACATCATCTGCCTCTGTATCTTCTGGCATTTTTTCTCCGTTTGGTGCTACTGATACTTCTGTGTTTTCTGGTTCTTCTGTGTTTATTCTTATTTTTTTGTATCTCTTCATACCAGTTCCGGCTGGGATTAACTTACCAATGATAACATTTTCTTTTAATCCTATTAATTCGTCTGTTTTGCCTTTTATTGCAGCTTCTGTTAATACTCTTGTTGTTTCTTGGAATGATGCTGCAGATAAGAAACTATCTGTTGCAAGTGAAGCTTTTGTTATTCCAAGTAATACACGTTTACCTGTTGCAGGTCTTAATCCTTGCTCTTCGGCTAACTTGTTTTTGTCTTCGAATTCATACATGTCTACTAGAGAACCTGCAAACATGTCTGTATCTCCATTGTCTTCAACTCTAACTTTCTTTAACATTTGTCTTGCAATAAGTTCGATGTGCTTGTCGTTGATATCAACACCTTGGTTTCTATAAACCTTTTGAACTTCAGCAATGATGTATTCGAATACACCTTGTGGTCCGCTAATTGCAAGTACTTCTGCTGGGTTTTTAGAACCTTCTGTTATTTGGTCTCCAGCTTCTAGAACATCTCCTTCTCTAACTTTTAGTTTAGATCCGAAAGGTATTAAGTATGTTCTGCTATCATCGTTTGATGTTACAGTTACTTCTTTTCTCTTCTTTTCGTCTCTTATAGAAACTTTTCCAGCGATTTCTGTAATTATAGCAACACCCTTTGGTTTACGAGCTTCGAAAAGCTCCTCAACTCTAGGAAGACCTTGTGTAATGTCGGCAACACCGGCAACACCACCAGAGTGAATAGTACGCATTGTAAGCTGTGTACCAGGCTCACCAATTGATTGAGCTGCGATTATACCAACTGTGTCTCCTATATCAACTTCTTTTCTAGATGCCAATCCCATACCATAGCACTTAGCACAAACTCCGTGTTCTGTTCTACATCCGAATACACTACGTACTTTAACATGTGTAATTCCTGCATCTACTATCTTATCTGCTAATTCTTCTGTAATTAGAGTATTTTTGTCTACTATTATTTCTCCAGTAGTTGGATTTTTGATATCGTCTAATGGATATCTACCTAATAATCTTTCTTGCATTTTTTCGATTACTTGGTTTCCATCTTTTATATCATATACTTCAAGTCCATCTGTTGAACCACAATCATCTTCTCTTACGATTATGTCTTGTGATACATCAACCAATCTTCTTGTTAAGTATCCAGAGTCTGCTGTTCTTAAAGCTGTATCTGAAAGTCCTTTACGAGCACCGTGTGCAGAAATGAAGTACTCTAATGCGTCAAGTCCCTCTCTGAATGATGATTTGATTGGGATTTCAACTGTTTTACCAGTTGTACTAGCCATAAGTCCACGCATACCAGCAATTTGCTTTAACTGGTCTAAGTTACCTCTGGCTCCAGAGTCTGACATCATGAACATTGGGTTTTCTTTACTGAAGTTGTCTCTCATTGCATTTTTAACATCATCAGTAGCTTTTTCCCAAATCTTAATTACTTCGCTGTATCTCTCATCATCTGTAATTAATCCACGTCCATATTGTTTTAATATGTTATCAACATCTGCTTGAGCTTTTGCAATTATTTCCTTTTTCTGTGGTGGTACCTTAACATCATCTATAGATACTGTTACAGCACCTAATGTAGAATATTTGTAACCTGTAGATTTAATATAGTCTAGTAATTCTGCTGTTCTGCTTAGACCATGTACAGAAATACATTTTCCTATAATCTTTCCTAGGTTTTTCTTTGATACTACTCCATTTATTTCATATTCAAATTCATTTTCTGGCTTACTTCTATCAATAAATCCTAAATCTTGAGGAATTCCTCTATTGAATATTATCTTACCTGGTGTTGTAGCAACTTTTGCATGTTTTTCTACACCGTCTACAATCTTAGTTCTTCTTACGAAAATCTTAGAGTGCATTGTTACATCGTTGTTTGCAAGTGACATTATTGCTTCTTCTGGAGATGAGAAATATGTTCCTTCGCCTTTTTCTCCATCAACATCCATTGTTAAGAAGTAACTTCCTAGAATCATATCCTGTGTAGGAGTTGTTACTGGCTTACCATCTTGTGGTTTTAACAAGTTGTTTTCTGAAAGCATTAAGTATCTTGCTTCTGCTTGTGCTTCTGGTGATAATGGTAAGTGAATAGCCATCTGGTCACCATCGAAGTCAGCATTGAACGCTGTACAAACTAATGGGTGAAGTTTTATTGCTCTACCTTCAACAAGTACTGGCTCAAATGCTTGAATACCAAGTCTGTGTAATGTAGGAGCACGGTTTAATAATACTGGGTGGTCTTTAATAACATCCTCTAATATATCCCAAACTTCTGGACGTAATCTTTCTACCATTCTCTTAGCATTTTTTATGTTGTGTGCTATTCCACGGCTAACTAGTTCTTTCATTACAAATGGTTTGAATAATTCTACTGCCATTTCTTTTGGAACACCACATTGGTAAATTTTAAGTTCTGGTCCAACAACTATAACTGAACGTCCTGAATAGTCAACACGTTTTCCTAGTAAGTTTTGTCTGAATCTACCTTGTTTACCTTTTAACATGTCTGATAATGATTTAAGTGGTCTGTTTCCAGCACCTGTAACAGGTCTTCCACGTCTTCCATTATCTATTAAAGCATCTACTGATTCTTGAAGCATTCTCTTTTCGTTTCTAACGATTATTTCTGGAGCTCCAAGTTCTAGTAATCTCTTTAATCTGTTATTTCTGTTTATAACTCTTCTATATAAATCGTTTAAGTCTGATGTTGCAAATCTTCCACCGTCTAATTGAACCATTGGTCTTAAATCTGGTGGTATAACTGGTACAACTTGCATTATCATCCATTCTGGTCTATTGTTTGAAAGTTTGAACGATTCAACTGTATCTAATCTTTTTACCAATTTGGCTCTTTTTTGTTCGCTAGCCTTTTCAAGTTCTTTCTTTAATTTTTCAGATAATTTATCAACATCAATTTCTGATAGTAATTTTCTTATTGGTTCTGCACCCATTTCTGCTTTGAATGCGTCTCTACCAAATTTTTCTTGAGCCTCTACAAATTCTTTCTCAGAAAGTATTTGTCCTTTTGTTAATGTTGATGTACCTTTATCTGTTACTATGTATGATGCAAAATATATAACTTTCTCTAAGGCTTTAGGTGAAACATCTAACATTAAAGCTATTCTGCTTGGTATTCCCTTGAAATACCAGATGTGAGCTACTGGGGCAGCAAGCTCTATGTGCCCCATTCTCTCTCTTCTTACTTTAGATTTTGTAACTTCAACGCCACATCTATCGCAAACTATTCCCTTATATCTTACTCTTTTGTACTTACCACAATGGCACTCCCAGTCTTTTGTTGGTCCAAATATTCTTTCACAGAATAGACCATCTTTTTCTGGTTTTAATGTTCTATAATTGATAGTCTCTGGTTTTTTAACTTCTCCATGTGACCATTCTCTTATTTTCTCATCAGATGCTATGCCAATTTTCATTTTATCAAAATTTTCTAATTCATCCACTATTTTTTCCCCCTTGGAATTAAAAGTACCTATTTAGTTTTACTCATCGTCATCATTAAAATCTTCATCTTCTAAGATGCTTGAATCATCATCTAGTATGATGTCATCGTTTTCATCATCTAGGTCATCAAATAATTTGTCATCTTCAGAATCTTCGTCATCTGATGATTCTTCTGTGTATCCATCTGATAATTCATTTTCATCTACAACATTTTCTTCATGTAGAGATTTATTTTCTATATTACTAAAGCTTGTAGAATCGTCTATATCTTCTTTAAGCTCAACTTCCTTGTTATCATGTGTATACAATCTTATGTCTAAGCCTAAAGCTTCTAATTCTTTTACAAGAACTTTGAATCCTTCTGGAACGCCTGGCTCTGGAATGTTTTCCCCTTTGACAATAGCTTCATATGTTTTAACACGTCCTACAACATCATCTGATTTAACAGTTAACATTTCTTGTAGTGAATATGCAGCACCATATGCCTCTAATGCCCAAACTTCCATTTCTCCGAAACGTTGTCCACCGAATTGTGCTTTACCACCTAAAGGTTGTTGTGTAACTAATGAGTAAGGTCCTGTTGAACGAGCATGTATCTTATCATCAACTAAGTGGTGTAGTTTCATCATATACATAACACCAACTGTAATTGGTTTAATGAATTGCTCTCCAGTTCTTCCATCGTATAGAATTGTTTTTCCATCACGACGTAGTCCTGCTTCTTCTAGCAAGTCTTCAATTTCATAGTCTTTTGCACCATCGAATACTGGTGTTGCGACTTTCCAGCCTAATGCACGAGCAGCCATACCTAAGTGAACTTCAAGAACCTGTCCTAAGTTCATACGAGAAGGTATACCCATTGGGTTAAGAACTATATCTACTGGTGTACCATCTGGTAAGAATGGTAAATCTTCTTCTGGTAATATTCTTGAAATAACACCTTTGTTACCATGACGTCCAGCCATTTTATCACCAACTGATATTTTTCTCTTTGTTGCTATATAGCATCTAATTACTTGGTTTACTCCAGGAGCTAGTTCTTCTGAATTTTCTCTAGTAAATATCTTGATATCTACTATTGTTCCAGCTTCACCGTGTGGTACACGAAGTGATGTATCTCTAACTTCTCTAGATTTTTCACCAAATATTGCACGAAGTAATCTTTCTTCTGCTGTTAGCTCTGTTTCTCCCTTTGGAGTAACTTTACCAACTAATATATCTCCAGGTCTTACTTCTGCACCTATTCTTATAATACCGTTTTCATCAAGGTCTTTTAATACGTCGTCACCAACATTTGGAATATCCCTTGTAATTTCCTCTGGACCTAATTTTGTATCACGACATTCACAATCATATTCTTCGATGTGGATTGATGTGTACACATCTTCTTTAACAAGTCTTTCGCTTATTAATACGGCGTCCTCGTAGTTGTAACCTTCCCATGTAGAGAATGCTATAATTACGTTTCTTCCTAATGCCATTTCACCATTCTTTGTAGCTGGTCCATCTGCTAGGATGTCTCCCGCTTTAACAACTTCACCCTTTTGAACAACTGGTCTTTGGTTAATACATGTACCACCATTTGTTCTCTTGAATTTACGTAGTCTGTAATGGTCTATCTCATTTTTCTTATTTCTTACTTGTACTTCGTCAGCTGTAACCTTTTCAACAATACCTTCATTTTTAGCAGTTACTGTTGTTTCAGAATCACGTGCAGCTTTGTATTCCATACCTGTTCCAACTATTGGAGACTCTGGTATTAAAAGTGGAACTGCTTGACGTTGCATGTTAGATCCCATTAGAGAACGCTTAACATCATCGTGCTCCAAGAAAGGTATCATGGCAGCAGCAACAGAAACTAATTGTTTTGGTGAAACATCTACATAGTCTACTTCGCTTGCCTTAACCTCTGTAATTTCAGATCTACGTCTTACTTTTACCATTTTGTTTACAAATCTGCCTTCTGCGTCTACTGGTTCTGATGCTTGTGCAATTGTATATTTATCTTCTTCATCAGCAGGCATATAATCAACAATATCTGTTAATTTACCTGTTTCTTTATCAACTTTTCTATATGGTGTTTCTACAAATCCATATTCGTCTATCATAGCAAATGATGAAAGTGCAGAGATAAGTCCAATGTTTGGTCCTTCTGGAGATTCAACTGGGCATAGTCTACCATAGTGAGTATAGTGAATATCACGAACCTCGAATCCAGCTCTTTCACGAGAAAGACCTCCAGGTCCTAATGCAGAAATTCTTCTCTTATGAGTAAGCTCTGATAATGGGTTTGTTTGATCCATGAATTGTGATAATTGAGAGCTTCCAAAGAATTCTCTTATTGATGATGTAATAGGTTTTGTATTTATTAATGTTTGTGGTGTTACAGAGTCTAAATCTTGTATTGTCATTCTTTCACGAACAACTCTTTCAAGTCTTGTTAAACCAATTCTGAATTGGTTTTGTAGTAACTCACCAACACATCTAATACGTCTGTTTCCTAAGTGATCTATATCATCAACTTTTCCTATTCCATAATCTAGATTTAATAGGTAACTGATAGATGCAATCATATCCTCTGTTGTGATTGTTAGAGGAACTAATTCGTTGTATCTTTCTTTAATTACATCATGTAATTTCTCGTCTGGAGTTGTATCCATTATAGATTTTAATACATTGTAATTAACTCCTTCTTTGAAGTGAAGGTCAGATAAATCCACATTTGGTAACATTTTGTGGATATTTACTATTCCATTTCCTATTACTCTTACTTTTTGGTCATCAACTAATACATCTACTATATTAATTCCAGAATCTTGAATAGCTTCTGCGGCTTCTGCAGTAATTCTTGTATTCTTTTCTGCTAAAACTTCACCTGTTGATGGATCTACTATATCATCATAAGCAACTTGTCCTGTTATTCTAGTTGCTAAGCATAATTTTTTATTAAATTTGTATCTTCCTACTTTTGCTAAATCATATCTTCTGTTATCGAAGAATAAACCATCGAATAAGTTTCTAGCAGCATCAGCTGTTGGAAGTTCCCCTGGTCTTAATTTCTTATATATTTCAATTATTGCTTCATCTTGAGTTTTTATTGTATCCTTATCAAGAGTCGCCTTGATTTTTGGATCATTTGCAAATAGGTCTAATATTTGCTCATCTGTTACAAATCCTATACTTCTTAATAAAGATGTAACAGGTAATTTTCTTGTTCTATCAACCCTTACATAGAAAATATCATTTCCATCTGTTTCGTATTCTAACCATGCACCTCTTATAGGCATAACAGTAGATGTGTATATTCTCTTTCCTGTTTTGTCGTAGTCTTGTGCATAGTAACAAGATGGAGAACGAACTAATTGGCTTACAATTACTCTCTCTGCTCCATTGATAATAAATGTTGCACTGTCTGTCATTACTGGGAAATCGCCTAAATAGATTTCTTGCTCTTTAATTTCACCAGTTTCCTTGTTGATAAGACGAACTTTAACATGTAATCTTGTTGAATATGTAGCGTCTCTCTCTTTTGCCTCTTCCATTGTGTACTTTGTTTTTTCTTCCATGTGATAGTCTAAGAATTCAAGTACTAAGTTTCCAGAGTAGTCAACTATTGGAGAAATATCTTTTAATACTTCGCCTAAACCTTCCTCTATAAACCAATTATAAGAATCTTTTTGTACTTGAATTAAGTTAGGCATTTCTACGAAATCACCTATCTTAGAAAAAGATTTTCTTGTGCATTTTTCGTGTTTTACTTCTTTTAGATTCAAAGTTACTCACCTCATAATAAAAATTAAAGCAGAATTTGAAATATATAAGATTTCAAAAAAGCCCTTCTTGTTTTTAGCCACTTTGTAAATTGCTTGCTCACTGCTCCTTTAAGCTTGCTTTTTACTAGTATTTTCTAAAACAATTCCTCTTTTTTGATAATTTATCAATAATATAAAAAGACAACAAAAAACCTATTGACAATCTATGCTGTTTTTGTCAATTAGTTCTTTTGTATGTTCCCTATTTTATTTAGTACTTTTGATTACTAATTTATTAATATTAACCACCCTTGCTATCTCGTTGGAGATTAATAAAATTTAAATTTTGTTGAAAATATTCCATATTATCAACACTATACTAATTATACAATTTTTGGTGCATTGATGTCAATAGAAAAAATAAATTTTTTTACCTCATTGTACTTTTATTTTATATATATAAAATTTATTCATTATTATTTTTATCAGATATTCTTTTAATATTTTCTGATGTTAGGCTTTCATAATTATTTTTATCCACTATCTTCTTGCCAATCTTTTCTTCAATTTCCCTTCTTGCTTTTCCTGTTATTTTTCCTGCTTCTTGAACATCATCTTTTAATTCTTTTAATCCAAAGCTATTATTAGTATTGTGCATTTCATTTGCTGTCACTTCCGCCAAATTTGTAATGGCTAATTCCAACTTTCCCATACTATCTCTTAGATTTCTTTTTGTTTTACTTATTCCTTTTATTTCTCTATATTGTGCAGTATTTATATTGAATGTGTTCTTATATATTTCGTCTGTTAATATTGCATAATCTCTATCTTTTGCGCCTCTTTCTTTCCAGTTATCCGTAAGCTCTTTCCTACTATCTATAGATTTAAGTCTTTGTGCAACCCATGTTTCCTCATAGCCTTTTTTTATATATGTTTCTTTTGCTCTATTAATAGCAAGCTCTGGATTTATTATTTCATCTAATCTTTCACTTCCAACTTGTGCCAACCATAATTTAAACGGTTCAGCTTTTGCTGATGGTATTGATTGTATAATTCTTAATATTCCTTTTGTATCAGCTGTTCTTATTTTTCTTATTTTTCCGTCTTTAGCTTTCATTTCAACTAGGGTACAAATTGTACCCCAGTTACTATTCAATTCCATATCTCTAGCCTTTAATTTCTTTATATATTGCTTTACATCTATTGAATCTGTCAATGCTTGAACAACATCTTCAACTGAAAAATACCATTCTTCATTATACCATCTTCTTCTAATTTCTTGTTTTTCAAATAGAGCTATTTTATTTTCGTTCATACTAATTTCTCCTTTATTTTTTACGATTATATACCATTTGCTTTGTTTTGTCAAACATTTGTTTTGTTTTTTTAATTCGTTAACTATTCCCTAGTATTTTTCAGTTATAGTAAAAAAATTAGAGACATGTTTTCACATATCTCTAATTTTTATTGTTTAGATTATTTTCTCTTTTTTAATACTACCAATGTTATTGTTATTCCTGCGATTAGGATTAAAGCTATTGCTCCGCCTAATACGTAGAATAGATGTGTATTACCAAATGGAGGTAATATTACTACTTCTTGAGAATCGTCTGCATCTATTTCGCGTGGTTCCATTGTTGGGTCTTGGTTACCTACAACTGAGTATGACATTTTTCTACCAACTGTATTTTGTGTTGTTACAAGTTCTGTCATGTTGTTGTATACTCTGTCATCACTACTACTGTCTTGAGTAATCATTTGTGTTAATATTAATTGTACTCCGCTTACGCTTTGTGTACTGTTTACAGTGTTTAATGCGTTCATTGGGTCATCTTTAAATGCTTTGGCAATTTTGTCTTTTACATTTGATTGGTCTGCAATTACTGGTATTAAACCTTTTGAAGCAGCTGTTGTTGTTATAATGTGACCGTCTGTATACTTATTAACATTATCTGTTAATCTAGTATTTAACAATCCATTGTTTAACAAGTCTGCACTTGAAATTGTATTCCAATCTTGGTTTTGAGCCTTGTTAAATTGTAAGTTATTTCTTGTTGCTGTGTTATCATCGTTTGAATTGTAATCATGTACTTGTGTTCCAACATAGTCAACTAAAACTCTTGGATCTGTTTTTACTATTGTGCTTGTATCTGCAACTTTTCCCGTGTAGTAGAATTGTTCTTCATTATAGTCAACTTCACCAACGTTTGCTACTGTTATAGCATATGTTATTTGAAGTGTTGAACCATGCATCAATTCTTCATCCATTGTAAGTTGTACTTTACCTTTATTTGTAGAGTTTTGTCTTACTATTGGGTTTAGCATTAAACTATTGTTGTAGTTCTTGTTTGTGCTATACTCATTTTCTGTATCCTGTCCGTGAGCTACATGATTTATCCATAATACGTTTGTTGCTCTAGCAGATGCATCGAATAATGTGCTATTGTTTGCAAGTGTTAATTTAACATTTGTAATTTGTTTTGTAACTTTAAGCTGTGCCTTTGGTCTTTGTACTAAACCTAAGTCTAAGTCTTTTAATACGTAGTAACCAGCCATTTGATAATTTTCTTTACCTATATTGTCATGTCCTGTACCAGATGTATTTGTTACTCCAGGTTCTTCACCATTTCTGTTATATTCGAAGTTCACATCTATTTTTCCAGATTCTGCAATCATATATGTATTTTTCATAAATTCATTTAACAAGTTTTTCATTTCTTCAGCAGTATATTTTGTACCATTATATTCTGGTATGCTTTCATAAGAAGCTAATATTTCTGCTAAGTGGTTTGTCATATCTCCATTAGAGTACGCTTCAACGGTCTTTCTTGCATTGTTGCAATTTGTTCCGTTGTCTGTATCTGTTACCCAACCTTGGTTTACTAACCAATCTCTGTTTGGTGCAATATTTATAACGTTTTCGTTCTTATTCATTATATCTTTAGCATCTGAATATTGTCCTTTGTCTGCTTCGCTAAAGTTATATTGATATGAGCCTGTTGTGTTGTTTGTGTATGCTCCTGAGCCATTGTTTACACCAACTTGATATGAAGTTGATTTGTAATCTTGACCATTATAAGAATTCTTGTTTAATCCTATGTTTGCAGATGAAGCAGAATATCCACTTCCTTCTGTTTTCTTCTTATACCCTTCTTGTGAAGCATATAAGTTTGTTACAGGATTTTCTTCTTCGTTTCCATTGTTATAATTTGTGTATGTTGTTCCAAGAACTGTGCTCTCACCAGAACCATATATAAATCTTACAATGTAGTCACCTGGTGCAAATGATGTAAATTTGTATTTTCCATCAGCATTTGCAGTGTCTATTGTATAATTTGGTACTAAACCACTGTTGTTTATAATTGGTGTTGTTGAATCAGTGTTTCCAGAAAGAACTTCTTTCCATATATACTCATATGTTTTTCCGTCATTTCCTTTTCTTAACTCAACTAATTGTACTCTTACACCGTTTATTCCGGTTTCATTGTCTTTTAGTCCATCTCCGACTCTTGCATTTTGTTCATCTACATTTCTAGTATCCTCAAATACCGTTCCTTCTACTGTTCTTAAGTTATTTCTGTTTAAGATAATTCTAATATTTGGAGCTTTATCTGTATCATTTTCGAAGTTCTCATATTTAATTGCTCCGTCTTTTGGTACATCTGTTGGGTTTAGGTTACCTGGTGTAGAGTTGCAATCTGCTATACCTGCTATATCTCCAGTCTTATATTCTTGTTGTGTTTGTGAATTGCCTGTATTTGGAGCTTTTGCTTTTTGGCCATAGTATGATTTGTAACCATTAATTTCCGCAATGTTTTCTTTACCAACACCCTTGGCTGTTCCACTTGCAGCATCTTCATCTAGAAGTATGTTTCTTGCAGCATCTTTGTTTACCATAAATGTTACATAGAAGTATACATCTTTATTGCTGTCTGGGTCTGATAATGGGAACATATTGCTTGTTACAGTATCATTTGCCGCATTACTGTAGCTTTGATCACCTGTAATATATAAGTTCTTATATCCGGCTATTGTAGTTTGAGTTTCTACTCCATATCTACTAGCATCTTTCAAATATACATTCCCAATCTTATTTCCGTCATTATCTCCTAAGTATGAGCGGTCTTGTACATATGTGTAATCTGCATCGTAGTAATCAACAACCTCTGTTACAGCTGCTGCTATGTTTTCTGACCTATTACGCATTGTAAATTTATATGTTACATATACTTTCAATTCAGAATCTTCAGATAATCCTAAATTTTCTAATGTAGTAGCATTATCTACTATTGAATAATTATCTACTTTGTAATCATAATCTTCTCTGTATAGCTCTCTTGAGTAATCGTAGCTATAATATCCATCAGAAATTCTTGTTTTAATTTCCCAATATGAATTTCCAGCTGCATCTGTTTCTAAGTTTTCTCTCTTATTATATTTGTATACTTGTGTCTTGCCATTAATTTCTAATGTTGCTTTGTATACATCTTTTCTTAAGGCTAAGTCTAATTGTTCTCTTAGAACTAATCCTAAGTTAATATGATGCATTACATCTGGATTCTTGTACAATGTTTCAATTTTTTGTGCTGCTACAAATTTCAATACTTGTGCAGTATTTGATTTTGCATTTAAGAAATCCTCTGTTACGAATACTTGGAATCCTGGATATAAATCTTTGGTTGATGTTCCATTACATGTATACGCATCCATCATAGATTGATTTACATATTCGTCTTTAGACTTTCTTTCTCCATTTGAACTTACTTCTCCATTTATGTTTCCAAACTTATCAATTGTTCCAGCTTCTTCAAGTTCATCTCTTGTATGCATTTCACTTGGATTGTTTGTTGTAACTGTATTCTTTGGTGCTGAACCAATTTCTCTAAAGCTTGCATTGAAAGTATCTCTTTCTTTTAATATGTCTAAGCCTTTTGATGTATTATCCCAGTTTGAATCTTGTCTGTTTACATTATAAACTGTTGGTTGATAATATTGACCATTATATGTGAATTTTACATAGTATTGGTACATTGCATTTTGATTTTGGAATAAGTATTCTCCATTATTATCTGTTGTTGTTGCTGCAATAAATTTGCCTGATTGATTTCCATCTAATCCAGATACTTGGTATAGTGAAACTTTTACATTTGACATTGGTGTATCTGTTTGCTTATTAAATAATCCATCATAATCATTTTCTTTTCCTACTGTGCCATCTACCCAGACTCTTCCACCTAGTTCAAAGGTTAAATTAATTGGAATATCTATATCATCGTCTGGTGTATCTGGTGTGTCCGGCTTCTCGCTATCTGGTTTTCCACTTACAGTCGCTGTATATACATTGTATGTTCTGCTTCCGTCTAATGATGCTCTTAATTGTTGTGCTCGTAAAGTTCTTACCGGCTTAACACTCATTTGTACAAATGGTTGTACTAATACAACACCAACAACCGAGCTAAAACTATCAATAGTAATACTATCAGGATGCGGAGTTATAATTGGTATTGGTCCTATGTGTCCATCATATGTATAATATGTAAAATCAATTGTTCCAGTACCAAAAGCCTCTCTCATTTGGTATTTGCCGCCTCTTGCTACATATCCAATATATTGATATACATTAGCTTTAGTATCAAGAATATTGAATGTAGCCGTTGTTTTCTCTAAATATTCAAGGTCAACATACATGTTAACTGTCTTTGGATAATTTGTTTTTTCAGCTGAAAATTTCACATAGAATTTAGCACCAGAAGCAGGATATTTTTTCTTTAACCCGTTTGATCCAGATTTTGTTTCACCTATAAATTCTATTTCAAAATCATCTGTATTTTCATCATAAACTAATGTTTTTTCATTATCTGTTCCCTTATCTGTTACCAAATATATTGACTTCATATATGAAATATCTTCATAGTATGGGTATGTTACACTTAAAGGTCCAACAATATAACTCTTAGTTGCTTGATTAACAATTACTTGAGCCTCTGCTAATGGATCATTTACTGTATTTGTATTTTGTGTATCTTGTTTTTCACTCTTAGCTCCAAAAGCATAAGAATTATTTGCCACACCATGTATCTGGGCTTTATAACCATTTCCATTTATATAATTATCCAAGAAATTTTGGTAAGATAATGCTTTACTATACAATGTTAAACCCTTTGCAGTTAAATGTCCTCCATCTGGTATAACACCATCCAAATCAGCAACTTTCCAGTGTGCTGTTTGAATATCTGATAAAGAATATCTATTATGTATTGATCCAGTTGCACCCGAATAAGCATTTTCCATAGTTGTTAAAACAAATGCTAATTGAGTATTTGTTTCTTTTTCTGTTGAACCTACTTTTTGATAATGGTCTTGAGTTCTATCTTTTGTTTCCATTATAACAACTTCCGGTCCGTATATAGCATCTCCGTTCCAACCACTTTGGCTAGTTTCTGGGTTTGTAGTTTTATCCTCAGTGTCTTCTGGAGTCTCCCATTTACCTAGTTTGTCAAATATTTTTCCAATAATTTGCTCAGCTCTCTGCTTTGCTATAGCATATGACTTCGAATATCCTCCATCACTTATAATAGCAGATGCAAGCATTGGCTTATCTTTTTCAATAGCCCACCTTGTTAGATCATCTGTTGGTCCTCTAAATTGAGTATATGATATGTTGCTGACAGTTGCTGTTGCTTCTTCCATAACGCCACCATTTGCAAGTGCTTTAGCTCTAGCCGCCTTCTTTAGTACATATTTCATTCTGTTTTCAAAGTCTATATACCCATATCCATTGCTTGTCGTATACCCAACTTCATCCATATAATATCTTTTATAATCATATTCTCCAAACCTAACTGCTTTTCCTGCATCATTACAGTATACTGTTCCTGTGCTCATTTCTGTTGTCCATGATTGGTATGGGAATTGATTATCCGCATCACCTGTAAACGTTCTCTGTTTTAATATTTGAGGAAATAATCCAGATGGGCTAAAGCTTAGTGATGGCATACCACTATTTTCATTTCCTTGCCAAGTTCCGTATGCCAAAGAAACATTACCTGTTGAAAACAACGCAGTTAGTGAAATTGCTACTGTTGCTATTGTTGTTATTAAACATTTTTTTAATGTTTTATTTTTCTTCATCTTACTATCTCCTTTCTATATTAATACTTTCTTTTTTATCATATAAATTCCTACTCCAACTATTGCAATTATTGTTACTATTAATGTAGTGTAAATTACAATATCACCTGTTTTTACAGATGTTAATACATTTGCTGTTGAGTAGTCATCTTCATTTGTTGCTTTGTTTCCTGGTGTTGAATCAACATCTAGTGCACCGTAGTCATTTGATGTTTCGTATATTTCAGCAGAGTTATTTATTAATCCAAAGTCATCATCACCATTCATATTTTTTGTTAATATTAATGTTACTTCTTTACTCTCTCCTGGATTAATTATTGTATTTGCAAGCGAAGCATTATATATTACTCCATCTTTACCTTCATACCAGTCTTTATTAAGTTCTGAATTAAATTTTAATTCTTCTGGCAAGTAATCTGCTAGTTTCTTTACATATCCTGCAATTCCACCTTCATTTGTAATTGTGAATTTATATTCAACAACCATTGATGATGTTTTTGCATATTTAGATTCGAAATCTATTTTTGCAAGTTTGCTATTATAAACATGCTCTGTTGTGTTTTTTCCATTATTTACTGTTATAGCTTGTACTATTTTGTCAAGTTTCAAATCAAATTTTGCATCTTCAACTATACCTAAGTCAATATTAAATTTGTTTGTATCTGATAATACTATTTCTTCTGTAACTGCTGCTATTTGGTCTTTTCCTTCATAGTTGACAGTTTTATCTATTGCATCTGAATTTTGCTCATCATTTACACCAGATTTTTGGTAAGTTGTAGGACTATACTTTGCTGAATCGTAGAAGAATATTACACTATATTTACCTTGCGGTACATTGTTGAACATATATGAGCCATCGGTTCCTGTTGTTGTTATACATTGTTCGTTGTTTGAACTTATTGCTATATTACTTGTGCTATTATCCAATAATAAAACTTTAACTCCAGAAACTCTTTGTTCATTTGCATCTTTTACTCCGTCTTTATTAGTATCAATCCATACAGTTCCTATTACTTTTCTTGTTTCTTTATTGTTATCATCAGGATCTACGTTTACATCTGTTTTCTCAAAGTGTTTTATTGAGTGTGATATTGTATTTGTTTCAACTTCTCCTATATCTTCATGCACAAATTTTGCTTTATTAGATATATCTGTATCATTATCAATTGAATTTGCAGCAACATGAACGTTAATTGTTATCTTTTGGCCTGCTAACAAGTAGAATTTTGCATTTATGCTTCCATCTCCATTGATATCTACTTCATTATCTACTGTTCCATCTTCATATATAACTTCTATATATTTAAACTGAACTTCTTTAGGTAATGTATCTGTAAATTCAACATCATTTAAATATATGTCTGATAAGTTTTGTGCCGTAAATGTATATACAAAATCCTCACCAGCTGATATTGTTGTTCCTTCAGGAATATTGGCGGTTTGTGCTACGCTAACTCCTGGTTTATTTATTGTAACAGATATATCTTTAATATTTTCTGTTTCTGTTCCATCAGCTTTTACATTGCTTGTTACTGTAACGTCCTTTTTGTATACTCCATCTGAAAGTTTCCCTACCTTTGCATTTACAGTTAAAATTTTTCCTCTTTCTCCATCAACCTCTCCAATGTTAACTGTAACTTTTTTACCTTTTACCTTTACATTTGTAGTTGATGTAATATCATCATATTTGGCTGTATCTTCATTTAATTTTGTAAGTTGAATAGATTCATATTCTAATTCATCTGGCAAATTAAATGTTACAACTGTATTTTTTCTATTGTTATCTTCACTTCCATATTCATCACTATAACTATCTTGAGACGATTGTAATGTGATTTGGAAAGAATAATTTTCTCCCTCTTTACGGCTTGTATATTTCGATACAATTTGTGTATTAAAGCTAACCTTTTCTATTATATTTGATATTGTATTTGTTACTATTGGTTCAGCATTATCGTAACTTACAGATGCCTTGACCTCAACTTTTACATTTTCATAACTTTTTGCAGTAAATTTTAAAGTTTTCTTTGTTGTAGAATTTGCATTAATTTTCCCTAAATCAAGTACTAAAATTGATGCATATTGATCTTCTAAATATTTATTATCTTCTTGCATTAATTTATTTGCAAGTTCCAACAAAGAATTGTAGTCGTCTCCATTAATTTCAGTATTCTCTTTATCATTTAAGTCAGGAGTATCTGTATCATCAAGTGATGGTTCAATCGTTTTAAAAGTATAATTATCACCTTCATTTGGAATGAAGCTTAATTCTGGTGGTAATTTTATTTCCACCTTAGTATTTTCTGCGTCTATTGCTCCAGTATTATTTATTGTTAATTCATATTCAAGTATTTCTCCAGATTTTACACTTGCACCTTCGCCTATTGTTGATGTTAATTTTGCATCTAATTTAGCAATGCTTCCTGTTGTTAGTCCTATTTTAGTTGCTATTGCTTTATCTGTAATTGTTCCAGATGTTTTATTATTGTTGAAGAATACTCCATAATTTTCATATACTTCTTGATCATAATCTAAGTTTGCAGGTAATGTTGCTTTGTATGTAAATGTGAATGTGTCTCCACCATTCATTGCATACTCTTCATTTAACACTATCATGTAGGATTTTATTTTTGTATAATCTGTTACACTTGTTGTCCATCCATTTTGTGAATTAGATAGGTCTGTTGTTGCCTCTCCATTTTCTGAATAATAAACTGTGAATTTTGAGTTATCTATTCCTGTTACTGTTATTCCAGAGGCAAGTGGCATTGTAATATTTGAGCCTAAACTTAATGATGTTGATACATCTTTGTTATCTTTAAATGGTGTTCTTCCTAATACTACAACATGGTCTAGTGTGTTTTCATAATTGTTTATTACATTCATTGTGTATGTAACTTCTTTTTGTTCTGCTTTTGTTGGTATTAAGGCTTTTTGAGATTCTCCATTAATAACTTCTATTTTTTCGTCTCCATTGTATCCTGTCATTGAGTTTATTGTTACAACTCCTGAAGGAGCAATGTATTTAACATCTGTTGATACATTTGTTACTGTTGAATCTCCATTTGTTATTTCTGCTGTTATTTGTGTATTTGTTGTTGGTGTTAATTTATTTAGTGTAATATCTGTTGTTAATACAACTGTAGCACCTTTTGCAGCAGCATTATTATATTTTGTTTGTGTACCCTTTAATTTAAATTCTAAAGTTTTTGTTCCATCATTATTTTCGTATGATTTTATTGAATCATTATCAATTTCTAACTCATCATCGAAATATACTTTACAATCCTTCACATTGATTGTTTCTATATTTTCTGGAAATGTAATTTTAATTTTGGGGTTTGTATACATAGTGTCGTCTGCACTATCATTTTCTAATGTAACTTTTATTTCTACATTCTCATTCGTTACGATTGTAGATAATCTATTGTTACTTGTTGTTATACTTGCTTTTTGAGTTGGTTCTGCTAAATCAATATTTTTTGTATTTTCTGTACTAACAATATCTGTTTCGGCATTTTTTGCTGTTCCTGTTACAGATGTTTTTATTTGTGTAAAGCTTTTTAATTGGCTTGTACTGTATTCAATATTTTTAGCTAAAGCTTTTGTTATTTCGAATATAATATTTCCCTCTGCTTGTGGTTTTGATGTTTTTATTGTTATACTGTTTGTATTAAATGGTACTAAGCTTACTACTATTTTATTATCTTTTACTTCTGTATCTTTGTTTATTGTTACAAGTGTTGTTCCTGCTTCATTTAAAATAGTAATTTCACCATTTTCCCCAAATACTCTGTTAAATTCTTGTTTTGATATTGCAAGTGTCTTGTTATATGCGTAATTTGTTCCACCAACTGTTGTTGATTGTTCACTTCCATTTGCTGTTACAAATTGGTCAATATCTTGTTTTAATACTATCTCATCTATTACATCTGCATATGAAACATGTGCTGTATACTGTGCCACATATTCTGTTTCCTTTTTATTTTCATCTGCGGCATTTTTGTTATTGTATATGTACCCTTTGCTTATACTTTTGGTTGCGTCTGATGCAAATTCTACTATATCTCCTATTTTTTTAGTTTGATCTTCGTATCCATCTACATGTGCACTTACTTTGTTTACTCCACTTTGTACATATAGGTTCATACTTGAGCTTGCATCATATGTAACTCTTGTAACTGAATCTTTTACAGCCTCATATACATCTGATGAATATATGTATGTTACTATAAATTCATCTGCTGTATTTTTAGCCCATTGGATTTTTCCATTTACAGCATTGTTATTTACTGTAATTGTTATTTTTCCAGTTGTGCTATCATATGACCAGTTATTCTTAGAAAAGTTATCTCCATTTGCGTCTCCATTTGTTGCATTTGTAGAGTTTGCAACTACTGTAACTGCTTCTGGGTATTTATTATTAATTTTTGGAGCATTGACTTCTATGTTTGTATTCTTTATTGGCAACACACTGTTTTCAACATATGATGTAATTTTGCCTTGAGTGATTAGCTTGCTTACATTGTTTGCTGAATATGGAATGTATTTTGTAATTTCATAATCCAACTTAGCTTTTGCAGTTGATGCTGTCCAGCTTGTGTGAACTACTATATCTTTCTTAACTGCAACTTCTTCACCTTTAGCATTTACATATGTTCCAGTAAATTTTATTGTATTATCTCTGTCAAACATATCTTCACTTATTTCATCTTTTTTGTCTAATGCTATGTTTATTGTTTCTGTTACATTCTCGCCATTGTTTATTTGGTTAAAGCTTATTTTTTTGTTTTCTGCATCTACTGCTTGAATGTTATCAGATTCTTCTGTTTTTGCAATTTTAAAGTTTGTGTCTGAGAAGTCTACTACTGCATCTTTTAGATATCCAGCCTTTTTTACTTTTAATGCAATATTTAATTTCGTATCTTCTGCATTAACATCTGCTGAAACAGTATGTTTTCCTCCATCATAATAAACATCAAACTCTACATTCTCATTTGTAGTTGACGTTCCTTGATTTTCTAATGCTTTTGCACTTAAAAAATTGTCTGCCGCATAGCTTACTACTGTTGCTGAATTGGCATACAATATTGTTGTGGTTAATAGCACTGCAATTACTTTAATAAATTTTTGCTGCATCTTTGCTCCTCCTTAAAAATTTCACTATAACTAATTATACTCTATTTTTGCTTATTTTTCAATGTTTTTTTAACTTTTTTTAAAATTATGTAATCTTAATATTCATGTTATATTATTGCACTTTTTCCCATATTTTTCAATGGTTCTTTAAATTACGATAAAAAAGCAATTGAAACCCGCTTGCGGAAGGCATTACTAGCACATTTATTAAATTTTTATTACATTTTTAATCATTTATTTTTTTATAATTATTTTTACTTCTAAAAGTAATTAATTTTTCCCGCTTATTTCAAGCTTTTTGCAGTTTGTATGTTTTTATGTTAATTTATTATTATTCCTACTATATATATTTCCCTAGGTTTTTCACTTGTTCGGCAAAAAAATTCTAATTATCAAGTTTTTACCTTAATAATTAGAATTTTATTTATTCTATTTATGTTTTTTTAATACAACTATTGTTATAGTAATACCTGCTATTAATATGAATGCTACTGCACTTATTAATACATAGAATATTGGTGTGTTTCCAAATGGTGGTAAAATTACAACATCTTGAGATTCATCTGCGTCTATTTCGTATGGTACTGTTGTTGGGTCTTGGTTACCAACAACTGAGTATGCCATCTTTCTTCCGACTGTATTCTTAGTTGTTACAAGTTCTACCATGTTGTTGTAAGTTTTGTCATCATTTGTATTATCTTGTGTTATCATTTGAGTTAATATTAATTGAACTCCACTCACACTTTGTGATGCATTTACTGTTTCTAATGCATGCATTGGATCTTCTTTAAATTTATTTGCAATCTGATTTTTTGCTTCCGAAGTATCTGCAATTAATGGAATAAGGTCTTTAGATATGGCTTCTGTTACAATTATATGGTCTTTTGTATATTTCTTTATACTTGTTTCATATGCCTTATTTACCAATCCATCTTGTAACACTTTATCCATTGTAATTACTTGCCATTCTGGGTTTTGATTACTGTTAAATTGTAAATTGTTTCTTGTTGCCGTTTTATCCTCTCTATCATCCCATTCATGTAACTGTGTTCCAACATAGTCAATTAACTTTCTTGGATTTGTTTTTACTATTGTACCAGTGTCTCCAACCTTTCCAGTATAGTAGAATTGGTCTTCTTTATAATCTACTTCACCAACATTTGCAACAGTTATTGCATATGTTATTTGAAGTGTTGCTCCATGCATAACTTCTTGGTCCATTGTAAGCTGTACTTTTCCTTTGCTTGCTGCTTTACTTCTTACAATAGGATTCAACATTAGATAATTTTTATAGTTTTTGTTTGTACTATAAACATTTTTTGTGTCTTGCCCATGTGCAGTGTGGTCAATCCATAATACATTTGTAGCTTTTGAAATTGCATCAAATAATACACTGTTATCTGCTAGAGTCATTTTAACATTTGTGATTTGTTTTGTAACTTTTAATTGAGCTTTTGGTCTTTCAACTAAACCAAAGTCTAGTCCTTCTAGTACATAGTAGCCACCTCTATCGTAATTGCTAAATCCGACATTGGCTGTTCCAACAAGTGGTGTTGTCTCAGATTCTTCTCTATTATACTCACTCTTCATGTTTATAACGCCTGTTTCTGCTACCATGTAAGTATTATTCATAAATGTATTTAAATATTCTCTTGTTTTGCCTTCGCTTGTTGGCAAATGTTCGTATGATGCTAGAATTTCTGCTAACTCGTTTGTAACATCTCCATTTGAATATTTCTCTACTATTTCTCTTGTATTGTCTATATTTACAAGATTTAATGGGTTTTTAGCTACTTTTAATCTCCAGTTTCCAATGCTTTGTATTATACTTGAAAGTGAACTATAATCCATATCTTTCATTATATCTTTTGCATCTGATTGATTTTTTCCATCAGCTTCTTCAAAATTATATTTATATGAGCCTGATGTGTTGTTTCTATATGCTCCAACACCATTAAACAATTCAGATTCTACTTGATATGATGTAGATTTATAATCATTTCCATTGTATGATTTCTGGTTTATAGCTGTTGCTCCGCTATAACCTAGTTTTTGTGTTACAGGGTTTGATATAATTTCTCCTGTTTTATAATCAACAGCTTTTTCAGATAATACAGTTTCATCTGTTGAACCGTATATGAATCTCACAATGTATTCTCCTGGAATTAATCCTTGGAATAAGTACTCTCCAGTTCCAATTCCTATTGATGTTAGATCTGAGAATGTAACATTTCCTCTTCTTGGTATTACTGTTGTTAAGGACTGAGTTACGTCTCCGGTTTTTACCTCTTTCCAAATATATTCATATCTGGTTCCATCTACACCATCACCATTAGATTTTTCTCTTAATTCTACTAGTTGTACTCTTACTCCATTTATTCCAGTTTCTTTATCATCACGTTTACCGTTTCCAACCATAGCATTATTTACTTCTTCTGTTCTCTTGTCTTCCCAAACAGTACCTTTTATTGTTCTAACATTTTGACGGTTTAACGTAATTTTAATGTTTGGAGCTTTATCTGTATCATCTTCAAATTTAGAAGTATCGATTTCACGTAAGTTACCTGGTGTTGAATCTGTATCTGGAATACCTGCAATATCTCCTCTTACAAACTCTGCCATAGCTTTTGTATTTCCAAAGTTTGGAGCAACTGCTTTTATTCCATAATAAGATTTATAACCATTTATTTCTGCTACGTTTTCTTTTCCAGTGTCATCATCTAAAAGTATGTTTCTGCTTGAATCCTTTTTTACTTCAAAAGTTATATAGAAATATATATCTTTATTCTTATCTGGATCTGATAGAGGGAAACAGCCTGTACTTGCAATATCATCTCCTGCACTACTATATATATTTGAACCTGTTACATATATAGTATTATAACCATCCATTTTCTTCATGGTTGCTTCTGAGTATCTACTCTTTTCGTTTAAGGTTACACTTCCTATACTATTTCCATCTTTATCACCTATATATGAACGTTCTGGAACAGGCGTAAAGTCTGGGTCATAATAGTCTACTACTTCTGTTACTGCTGTTGCAATTCCATATGAGCTGTTACGAATTGTAAACTTATATGTTACAAATACTTTTAATTCTGAATCTTGAGATAGTCCTAATGCTTCTTGGAACAATCCCCATTGGCTATAATCTTCTACTTTAAATGAGTAGTCTTCTCTATAAAGTTCTCTTGTATAATTATTGCTGTAATATCCGTTATTTCTTCCCTTAATATCCCAGCAGCCTTCATAAATTATACTGTTTCTTTTATCGTATTTGTATTCTTCAACTTCTCCATTTATTTCAAGAGTTGCTTTATAAACATCTTTTCTCAATGCTAAATCAACAATTTCTCTTTCCACAAATCCTTGGTTTACATGTCTCATTATGTCTGGTTCTGCATATAATGTTTTTACTTTATCGCTTTCAATAAAGTCTATCATTTGTTTTGAATCTATAAGTGCATGTTTCTTCTCATCATTTACAAAAACATCTAAATTTGGATATAAATCCATATTATTAGTTCCGTTACAAGTATAAGAATCCATCATACTTTCGTTTACATATGTATCTTTTGATTCTCTCTTACCATCTTTACTTACTTCTCCAACGATGTTTCCAAAATCATCTATCAATCCTTGATCTTTTAATTCTGTTCTTGTATGCATTTCTGCTTTCGGCTCTAGTAAGTTTTCTGGTGCAGAACCAATATCTCTAAATTTTGCATTGAATACATTTCTTTGAGTTGCAACATCCATACCCTTAGAATTGTTATCCCAATTTTCGTCATCTCTATTTGCGTTATACTTTGTTGGCTCATAGTATTGACCATTGTATGTGAATTTTACATAGTAATTATACATTGAATTCAAGTTATAGAATACATAATCACCATTTTTATCTGTGGTTGTTGCTTCTACAAATCTTCCTTTTTCTATAAAATCAAACTGTTCAGTTACACCTCCTATTGTTCCACCAGTACCTATTCCACCAGTAGAATCTGTTTTTCCTTCTTTGCTCTTTTCATATAATATTTTTTCTAATAACCATTGAGCAAGTTTTCTTGCATCTAAATTTCTATTTTCTTTTGTTGTTCCACCTAGTACAACTATTGCATATTCTTCATTTTCATATACAAATGAAGCAATTACACAGTAGCCAGAAACCCTAATTTGACCTGTTTTTGTTCCTTCTATTCCTGGTGTTGTTTTTAATGGGTTTGTACTATTAAGCTTTCTTTGGAAGCTTGTTCCATTTCTATTAATCGTTATAGATATTGATTGTTTTGAGCCTTCTTTAAAATACTCTGCAAATATTGGGTTATCCATTGCAGCATCTAGTATTTTAGCCAAGTCCTTAGCAGAAGATCTATCTTCTGGTTTTACACCAAAAGGAGTAACAAAGTGACTTGAGGTTGCACCCAATGAGCGAACTTTTTCATTCATTAGGTTCATGAATACGTTTTTTCCACCCGGATAATATTCTGCAAGTGCTTCTGCAGCATCACAGCCTGAATATACAAGCACTGCTCTTAATAAATCTCTTACTGTAACCTTATCGCCTTCCTCTAGTCCAACTATTTGAAGTTCTGGGCTCCAAGTACTTGTTCTTAAATACTCTCCTACAGCAGTTCTATTAACTGTTACAACATCATTCAAATTCATTCTTTCTGCTACGACTAATGCTGTTACCATTTTTGTAATTGAAGCAACTGCACATTGAGTGTTTTCACCTTTTCCCCATAGAGTTTCTCCAGTTTTTCTGTTATACACTAAAAATCTTGGAGCAGATATTGTTGGTTTTTTAGGCTCATCTGTATCTGTTGTTGGTGGTAGCGTTGGCTTTGGCTTTGTGCCTGGTGTTGGTATTTTAGGTATTTCATATAGTGAAACTTTTACATTTGACATTGGTGTATCTCCATCACCATATTTACCATCATATTTATCCTCTTTGCCTACACTGCCATCTACCCATACTTTACCACCAATTTTCATCGTTAAGTCTACATTTGTTTGATTTTTATTAGGGTCTAGCCCTGGGTTCGTTGGTAAAGTTATATTGTTTTTGTGTGCTTCTATATGGTATACCTTGTATTCACGTTTTCCACCCATTGCAACATCTATAGGTTGTGCATCAATTGTATCAACTGGATCTTTTGTCATTTGAACAAAAGGTTGAGCTATCATATATGTATCGTCATTATGGATTGTAAGCCATAGCGTACCATATTCTGTTGTTGTATATGCATATAAAAATCCAATATGCAATTGCTGGTACGAATATTTTACTGTTATAAATGCTTGTCCTCTCGCAAGTCTTAGCTTTTTGTCGCTTTTGTCTGAACTTGTTTCGTTTGCTCTTGCCGTAAGACCAATATATTGATATACATTAGTTTTTGTTCTTAATTGATTGTATTCTATTTCTGCTTTTTTCAAGTATTCAACATCAGCATATATTCCAACATTTGTTGGGTATAAAGTATCTGAAGCTGAAAACTTAATATAGAATTGGCTTCCAGAAGCTGGGTATTTTTTCTTTAAACCATTTGAACCTGAAACTGTTCTTCCTATGAATTCTATTTCAAAGTCATCATTATTTTCATCATATACTAAGGTTTTAGATTTTAAAGGTTCACCTTCATTTGTCTTAAGGTATATTGATTTTAAGTATGATATATCCTCATACTCAGGATAATTTATCGTTAATGGTCCTATTATATATTGGTTGGTGTTTCTATTACTTATAATTTGTGACTGCGACATATCTATTTGAGCAGAGAAATTTATAAGATTTTTATTTACAAAAGACTGATAGCTTTTTGCCTTTTTGTACAATTCTTTTCCATTTGAAGTTTCTTGTGCAGAGCTTATTATGCTAAAATCCTTTGCTTCCCAATATGCTGTTTGAATATCACTTAAATTATATCTACTTCTTACAGAATTAGTTACTCCACTATATGCATTTTCCATAGCAGTTAGTATGTATGCAATATTGGCACCTCCTCTTCCAATAGATAAATTGGTGTATTTTTTTGTATCTCCTTCTTGTTGATATCCGTTTTCAGCTCTATTTTCTGTTTCCATCACAGCAACTTTTGGTCCTAATACTGGATCAGAGTTCCAATAAGACACATCTTGAATTCCCATATTGGTTGAACCATCGGTTGTTAATTCTGGTTTATCCCAATTTGTTAACTTAGTTAATATTCGAAATGTCATTATGTTTCGAGTTAGACCCTCTGACTTGCTGTAATCATAACCTGATGTACTTGATGCACTTGATGATTGTACCCTTGTTATTAGCATTGGTTTTGTAATCTCTACATTAAATAATTCATTGTTGTAAATTGAAGGTCCTTGAATTTGATCATACCATATAATAGGAGTACAGCTTTCATATCTTAGCCCAAATGCGCCATGTACAGCTCCAATTAAATCAGCTAATGTAAATCCGCTAAAATATTTTTTTGCTCTTTCCTCACATAATTTTTTCATTTTGGCTAGGAAATCTAAATATGTTCCAACATCTTGGTTAATGTATGGTGTTGGATAGTATTTTGTTGCATCGTATTTTCCAAATCTTACAGATTTATTTGAATCTGCTCCATACATTGTTGAACCACTTACTTCTGTTGACCAATTTGTATATGGAAATTCTGTATCTGCATCTCCAGAGAAAGTCCTTTTTTGAAGTATATTAGGTAGTAGGCTACCACTATCCGAAAAAGCTCCCTTTTGAGGCATTCCACTACTAGTGTTTCCCTGCCATGTTCCATATGCAAATGTTTTCTTTTCAGCAAAGAACAGCGTTAATACTAAAACAACCAAGATGATACCAGCTGTTTTTATAATCTTTTTGTTATTTATTTTTATGTTTTCTTTCACTCGCTCTTTGCCTCCTTTACTTTAATACTTTTTTTCTTATTACATATACACCTGTTGCAATTATTATTAACACAGCCATTGTCAATGTTACATATATAACTGCTTGTCCTGTTTTTACTCCTACAATAACATTTGCTATCGAATAATCATCTTCATTACTTGCTTTATTTCCTGGTGTTGAGTCTATATCTAATAATCCGTTATTATTTGATGCTTCATATATTTCTGCAGAATTGCTAAATACTCCAAAATCATCATTGTTCATATTTTTAGTTAATATTAGAGTTACCGTTTTACTCTCACCTGGGTTTATAACTGTATTTGCCAAACTAGAATTATATACGGTTCCATTTGCTCCTTCATACCAATCTTTATTTAATTCTGAATTAAATTTAAGCTCTGTTGGAATGTAGTCTGCTATTTTCTTTGCATATCCAGCTACTCCTCCTTCGTTTGTTATGGTTATAGAATACTCAACTACCATTGAAGATTGCGTTATATATTTTGTCTCAAAATCTATTTTTGCATTTTTACTGTTATAAGTGTGTTCTGCAACATCTTTTCCATTATTTGTTGTAATAACCTTTACAGTTTTATCCAGTCTTAAATCAAATTTTGTATTTTCTACTAGCCCTAAGTCCATATTATAAACATTAAATGTTGTAACTTTTATTATTTCTGTTACTCCTGCAATTCTTTGGACTCCTTCAAATACAATAGTTTTATCTATGGCATCTGAATTTAAGCTTTCGTCTACTCCATCTTTTCTATAAGTTGTAGCACTGTATAAAGAAGATTCATATAAAAATACTACCGTATATGTACCTGAATATAAATTGTTAAATAAGTAATTTCCATCACTATCTGTTGTTGTAACACATTCTGATTTTTTTTCATTTTTTACTATGTTTCCATTTTGGTCTATTAATATAGCTGTAACATTAGGTACTTTTTCTTCATCTGCATCTTTTGCACCGTTTCTGTTTTTATCTATCCAGACTGTTCCGGTTATTTTCTTTGTGTATGATGGCTTATCTGGATCCACATTGTTTTTATCGAATAGTTCTACAACATGTGTAATGCTATTACTTTCTATTTCACCAATTTTATCGTGCGTAATTTTTCCTTTGTTTGTTATTGTTTTATCTTTAGTTAAAGATTTTGCCATTACTTCTACTTTTACATTTGCTGTCGTTAATTCACCAAGACTTAAGTTCACTTCCATTTCTCCATTTTCATTTACACTTACATCTGTGCTCTTTGTACCATCTGAATATATTGTTTCTACACTTTTAAGTTGTACTTCATCTGGTAGCTTATCCGTTAATATTACATCTTCCATAGGTATTTCCGAAAGATTTGATATTGTGAATGTATATGTATATTTTTCTGCTGCAGAAATAGTTGTATTTGCTGGAATATTACACGTTTGTACAATGCTTACTCCTATTTTATTAATTGTATCTGTTAATGTTGGTATAGTTTCTGCATTTTTTCCATCTGCTTCGATGGTTCCTGTTATAGAAACGTCTTTTTTATAAACTCCATTTGGCAAATCTTTTACATTTAATTTAAGTGTTAATTGCCTATTTTTACCTCTTTCAATAGTTCCTAAATTTATCTGTAATGTATTACCCTTTACCACTACTTTATTAGGCGTTGTACCGCCTTCGTATGCAACAGATTTATATTCCATTTCTTCTGGTAAATTTATCTTTAATATTACATTTGTTGCATCATTTTCAAAGTCATTTGTACTAATATTTATTAAACATTCGTATATATCTCCAACTTGTATTTTCTCTTCATTATTTGCATTAATATTTACATTAAAGTAACTTATCTTTATAATGTTTGTTACTTCATTTGTTTCAGCTCTCATATCTTCATTATATTCAACTGTTGCTTTTAATTTTACTTGTTCGTCTTCAGCATCACTTCCAAGGTGCATGGTGTTAAACTCCAGTTCTTTTTTTATTGTTTGATTTGTTTTCATGTTTCCTATTTCTATTACCAATATTTTTTTCTGCTCTGTTATATTTTCATCAAATTCAACACCTTGTGCTTTTTGCTCTTCTACCCATTTTGAATATTGTTCCATTTGTTGTTTCATTTGTTCAGCCTGTTGTTTCCACATCGCCATTGCTTCTTCTTTGCTCATTTCTGATTTATCCCAATTTATGTTATCCCAATCCGGTTCTTCAGGCATTTCAAATTTTTGCAATGGCATTATTGTTCTTATTTTATAATTTTCGCCTTCTGTTGGTATGTACTCTAAGTTATTTGGAATTTCTATATTAATAGTTGTTCCCTCTGCTGAAATTGTTCCATTGTTGTTTATTGTAACTATATATTTAAGATGTTCTCCGGCTTTTACGCTTGCACCTTCTCCAAGCACTGATTCTAATTTAGCATTTAAAACAGCCTCTTTTCCGGTGTTTAATCCAATTTTAGTTGCAATAGCTTTATCTTCAATCTTTCCAGTGCTTATGTTGTTTGTAAAGTATATTCCATACATTTCAAATGCTTTATTCTCATAATCCAAATTAGCTGGAGCCTTTGCATTGTACGAAAACTTAAAAACATCTCCAGATTTTATGTCATAATTTTTAAAGACAATCATATAAGATTTTACTTCTGCATAATTGGTTATTTCTTTAGTCCATGCATTTTCTGCATTTGATAAATCCTTCGTAGCATTTCCGTTTGTAGAATAATATATTTCTGCATTTTCTTCTGGCAAACCACTTAGTGTAATCTTCGATGACATTGGAATATTCATTGTTGTTCCTAAATCTTGTAATGTATCTACATCTCTATTTCCTTTGAACATTGTTCTTCCTAATATTACAGCATTGCTCAATGTGTTTTCATAATTATTTATAATATTCATCTCAAATGTTAACTCTTTTTCATTTGATTTTGCTTGTATTAACGCCTCTTTTGCTTCTCCATTTACAACTTCTAGCTTTTCATTTTCGTTATATCCTATTACACTATTTGTTGTTACAACTCCAGAAGGAGCAATATACTTTACGGTAGTTTTATTTTCTGATGTTGTCTTATTTTCATCACCATTTTGAGCAATAACTTTTATTTCTGTATTCATAGTTGGAGTAGTTTTTTCTAAAGTTATATCTGCCGCAATAACAATTGTTGCACCTTTTGCAATTGGATTATTAAAAGTTGTTTGTGTTCCTTCAAGCTGTACCTCTATGGTTTTAGTTCCGTCTTCATTATCATAAACCTTTGTTTCAGCGACTTTAAGTTCACCATCAAACATAACTTCTACTGCTATTATATCTAATTTTTCAATGTATTTGGGCATAATAATTTTAAAATTAGGATTTATAAACATAACATCATCAATACTATCGTTTTCTAATGTAACACCTATTGCAACAGCTTCATTAGTTGTAACTGTAGATAATCTATTGTTTTCTAATTCTATACTTACCTTTTGTGATGGTTCTTCTAACTTTGTAACCATTTCTTTCGTTTCATTCAAAACTGCTATATCCGAATTCTTAGCAACAACATTTAATGAAGATTTTAAGTTTGTAAATTCTTTAATTTCTTCTATGCTATAATCATTGTCTTTTGCGATCGCTTTTGTAATTTCAAAATTCAAGCTTCCTTCAGTTTGTGGTTTTGATGTTTCCAATACAATGTTTTCAGTTCTAAATGATGCTAAGTCAATTTTAATTTCATTTTGTTCTGCTTTTGTATCTTTATCAATTGTACTTAAAAGTGTTCCATCTTTAGATTGAATTTCAATCTTACCATCTGCTCCCAATACATTATCAAATTCTTGTTTTGATATTTTTAATTCTTTGTTATAAGTATTTGCTTTATATTCTTGTTCTTTACTCGTTGTAAACTTATCATCGTTTTGCGAGATTGTAAAAGAATCTATTAAATTTGAATATGCAATGTTTAATGTGTATCTATTTGTGATGTCTGTTTCTCTTTTATTTTCCTCAGCAGTAACTTTGTTGTTATACATGTACCCTTTGTAAATGCCCTCATTAGGGTTTTCTAATGTAATATCTGCAATTTCTCCTAGTTTTTCTTTTTGTACTTGTTCTGCTGTTATTTCTTTTTTTATTGTTAATTCATTATTACTATATAATGTAATTTCCGAATTTAACTTATAATTCAATTTTATGGATGTTTCTTTTATTTTTTCATATGCTTTAGCAGAATAAATATATGTAACTATATATTTTTGTGGCTTGTTTTTTTGCCATTGTATCTTATTATTTTTTATTTCATTGTTTTCTTTTATCGTTAAGGATCCGTTTTTTTCATCATATGTAATATTTTCTTTATTAAGTTCTTTTGTTATTTCTTCTGTGTTATTTATAACTGATACTTTCTCTGGATATTCCCCTGCAATTTGTGGAATACTAATGTTTATATTTGTTTTCTTAACTGGTAAAACGTAGTTTTTTACGTTCGTTGTTACTTTTCCTTGAACAATTATTTTGTTTTCTTCATTTGATGCATATGGAATATATTTGATTGTTTCATAATTTAATTCTGTTTCCACGTTTTTTGCAGTCCACTCTGTATGAAGAACTATTTCTTTTTCAACCTTTGTTTCTTTTGCATCTGTATTTACAAATGTGCAAGTAAGTTTAATTTTATTATCCCTGCTAAAATTGTCTTCGCCTATCTCCTCTTTAATGATTGGATTAATATATATTTGCTCTGAAATTTGCTCTTTATTTGTTATCTGTCCGAATGTAATTTTCTTGTTTTCTGCATCAAAATTCTGAATCTTTTTAGCCACTGTTGTTTGGGCTGCATTACCATTTTCATTTGTATTTTCATCATTTATTTGATCTATTTCAAAGTTTGAAGAAGAAAAATCTATTGCAAGATCTTTAACATAGCCACTCTTTTTTAATGATACAGCAATATTTAGCTTGGTATTTTTCTCGTCAATATTTAATGTTGCACTGTGTTTCCAATTGGTATACTGCACATCAAAATCTACACTTCCATCTTTTGATGTAGTGTTTTGATTCTCTAACTCCTTTTCACTTAAAAATACTTCTGCAGCATAGCTTACTACCGACCACGAATTTGCAAATATAATTACTAGGGCTAACACTGCGGCTATAAACTTAGATATTTTTGCTTGCATATTTTCCTCCAATTTTCACTCTTAAGTTATATATATTTATTATTACATTTTTAATTTATGTTTTGCAATGGATATTTTTTCCTTGCCTAGCGTACAACTGAAATTCGCTTGCGGAAAGGGTTAAAAGCACTTTTATTAAATTTTTATTACATTTTTTTGCACGTAATTTGTTGTGAGATATTTTATGTTAAAATTTAGAGTCAAATAAAGGCTTGTTTTTAAGCATTTTAGCGTTTTGTCATTTTTATGTAAATCTTGTTTCATATTTATTTTGCTTGATTTCCCTATGATTTTTTCTGTTTTGTAATAATTTTATTATTTTTGAATATTTAGAGTGAAAAATTCATACAATATAGTATGAACTTACAGTCAAGGTCTATCAAAAGTAAATTATCTTGTTAACGAAAACTATTATATATTAAATTTAAAAACAATAATTTAGCTGTTTATGCTAGCTTTTAAATTGCACAAAATATGGGCAAATGCAAATTTTTTTCAAATTTTATTGACAAGTATGTATATAAGTTGTATAATTAAAAAAGTTCATACATCGCGGGATGGAGCAGTTGGCAGCTCGTTGGGCTCATAACCCAAAGGTCGGTAGTTCGAGTCT
>OLGN01000471.1_pt1 | contig 33592 bp, 45 predicted proteins | sample 1605941 | NCBI WGS metagenome assembly OLGN01 (sample SAMN03283269) | human gut metagenome | biome: human-associated habitat; material: feces | host: Homo sapiens | place: USA | collected 2013
CTGGGGAGGCAACGGCTTCGGTAACAGAGGCGGTGAAGCTTCTCAACTTGCTTCTCAGTTGAATACTGACGCTAATACTAACCTGTTGATGCAAGCTATCAATGGTAATAAGGAAGCTATCAGTACTTTGTCAAATACTCTGAACTGTGATATCAATTCAGTACAGAACGCTTTAAATACAATCAACACTAGTGTTAGTCAGATTGCTTGTGATACTAAACTGACTGGTTGTCAAGTTATCAATGCAATTACTTCTGGTAATGCACAATTGGCTTCACAACTGGCAAGTTGCTGCTGCGATGTAAGAGAATCTATCGCAGGTGTAAATAATAACATTACTAAGATGGGTTATGAAAACCAGTTAGCTAACTGCAACCAAACTAATACATTGCAGAACGCTATCACATCTGGATTCAACAGCTTGATGTCTGATAACGCATCTAAGTTCAATATAATCGGAGCAAAAATAGACGCTCAGACGTAGATAATCAATGATAAATTCTGTCAGCTTGAAATGCGTGAAATGCAGAACAAGATTGATAGCTTACGTGAAGACAAGGCTGCATTGCAGTTGTCCGCTTCACAACAGGCTCAGACAGCTAATATCGTTAATCAGATTAGACCTTGTCCGGTTCCTGCATATTTAACATGCAACCCTTATGGCTGCAACGGTGGTTTCACTGGTTACGGTTTTAATGGTTACGGCTATAACGACGGTTGTGGCTGTGGATATTAAGAAAGGAGGTAATTATGTTTTTTACCTTTAATCCATATCCATTTAGTAGAAGCAATGTAAGAACGATTGATAATTTTGGTATACCGTCATTAAGAACAATCTATGTTACTACTGATACTACCAATAATACTGTTACTTACGGTATCTGTCCTAGAATATGGAGACAGCTTCCTTGTGAAGGAATGTTCCTATTAAATATAGTAAACACTCCCGCTACTACAGTAACAGCAGCTTCTCTAGTAAGTATTGATACTACTAGAACAGCCAATCAGGTAAATCCTACTACAACTACTTCTACAGGAGCAAGAGCTCTAATCAACGGCTCAGGTGATCAGATGGTTACAGAAGAAGTTTCTACAGGTAATAGATATTTAATCTATTATAACAAAGCTAATGGAATATTCCAAACTGTAAATCACATCGTATTACCAGCTGCTGCAAATACTTAATTTTAACAAGGGCTCTTCGGAGCCCTTAAACAAATACTTATTATGATAACATTCTCACAACTAAGTATAGGTGACCCTATATACGTATTAGAAATTATAGGTACATTCAAGAAGAGTACTAATTACTTTGCTGGTAATATAGTAAGTGTATCTAAAGTATATGATGAACCGCTACCACCTTAGTAGTTTCCAATGCCTAATCAGAGTAGAAAAAGATTAGTTGACATAGTTATAAGTTGTGGTGGTGAACAGAAGAAGCTAACAGTAGAAGAAGGTAAATCATTGATTAATGATACTCAATTAGGTCTTACTGTAGCTACAGATAAACAACATATAGTCAACATGGTTAAGTCTAGTTACAATGAATACAAAGCAAAGAAAGAAGCTGTTGCTAGGTATGATGAAGAAATGACAAAATGTGAAGCTATACTTAAGTAGTTAGACTATACAGAGAAAGAACCTGAGAAAGAAGATCCTAGAATATAGGAACTACAAGATTAGGTTAAAGAACTTAAAGATTTAATAAAGCAGGCAAGTAATATGGTTCCACCTTAGATGAAACAGATGTTACCATAGAACATACAGAATGCAATGAATGAGGCTAGTTAATACTAGCCTTTTTTATTTTAAGACGTTTAGATAAACGCTATTATATTAGTCGATCAGTTGTACTACCTAACCCATAAAAGGGCTTAGAGAAGCTTAAAATACGTTATAAGTATATTTAATGCATTAAAATAAAAACGATGAAAGAAATTTGGAAAGATATACCTGAGTATGAAGGCTTATACCAAGCTTCTAATACAGGTAAGATAAGAAGTCACGATAGGCTGATTATTGTACCACCTAATAATAAGAGTATATACGGATTTAACTATATTAGAGAAGGTAGAGAACTAAAACAACAAGTATCTAAAAATGGGTATCTTAAAGTTCTATTATATGATGAATTAGGAAATAGAAAATTTCAAACTGTTCATAGATTAATCGCTTCAACGTTTCTATCAAATCCTCATAATTATACATGTGTAAACCATAGAGACGAAAATAAATTAAATAATAGTTTAGATAATCTAGAATGGTGTACTCACAAATATAATATAAATTATGGTACTTGTATAAGTAGAAGATCTAATTCCTAGAGAAGTACTAACAAAAATATGACACCTATAGCCAAGTGTGCTGATGATGGTAGTATAGTAGACGTATATAAATCTATGAGAGAAGCATCAAGATTGAATAATTTATATCAATCTAATATATTTAAAAGTTGTAATAGTAACATTAAATGTGGAGGATACCACTGGAGGTATATCAAAGTATGAAATTAAACACATTATCTAGTATTATTGACGATATTCTACTTGAATTGCGCAATAGTTCTGTAGCTGAATCAGAACATATAAGTAGAATATAGATCGAACAATGGATAGCTAATTATCGAGCTGTACTCATAAAGCAAGATATAGATAAAGGTAGAGATATTAATCCAATGTACATCTAGACTATGCCATGTATACACTTAGATAAAGTAGATACTGTGGCTGGTAAGATAGAGTATAAGAGTAATATAGAACTACCTAAACTAATAGACTTCCATTTCAGGACTGGTTTAGTATATGTTAAAGACATGTACGGCAACCTTATTCAGCTAGGTCATGAAACCAAAATGAGATATCAAAGATACAGAAAGTATACCTGTGGTGATTACATAGCTTATATTAAGAACAACAGGTTATATATCGAAGGTAGTGACAATCAACTAGAATGGGTAGAGATAGGAATCATAGCAGAGAATCCAGCAGACTTAAATGAGTGCTTTGATCCTGATAGTGAGTATCCTGTACCTGCACATATGATACCGGTTATTAAAGATATGATCTTTAGTAAAGAGTTAAATATCATGCATCAGATGCCTAGTGATGAAACTAATAACTCTAGAGATGATATGTAGAACATTAATGTTAGATAGCAATGAAGAAATCGTATACTATAACAGACTTCTATGAGTTCTACTTATCTTAGATCGAGAGAAATACTGTATATGATGTTGATTACAAAACATACAGACATATAGTTGAAGATTACTTTAAGTATATAGTCGAGGAAGTTATGGAGAACAGTAGAGAATTTAAACTTCCATGTAGACTTGGTAATCTAAGTATAGTTAAGAGATAGCCTAAGAACTTTGATAATAAGAGCTTGAGAATAGATTATCATGAAAGTAAGATACAAGGTAAACCTATTTACTTTATTAATGAACATAGTAACTACTACAAATTCAGATTTCTGTGGAGTAAGAAGGATTGCCTACTTACTAATAAGACAAAGTATTAGTTTGTCGCCTCAAGAGCTAACAAGAGAAGGTTAGCATAGATAATTAAGAATAGAGAACATGATTACACTACACTCAAATAACGGTTATGATAGATAATAAATTAGTTAGTTCTAAGGCTGTGTTAGCTAAAATCATAGCCGATTTAGATCTCAAGGAAGATGAGATAAGAATAACAGACGTACGAGAATGGATAGGAGAAGCAATGGAAAAGATTGGAGCTGTTCAGTAGCTAGAACATAAAGTAACCAATCTAAAGATATGTGACTATCAAGCTAAACTACCGTGTGATTTGTATAGATTAAATCAAGTTGCGTTCTCGTTTGAGAATAGTTGTGGTTGGTTACCAATGAGAAAGGTTACTAACTCTTTTGGTATATATAAGAAGTGTAGTGGGTGCAATCCCAAAATGCTAGTACAAGATAGCGCCTTGATTCCATTGGTTAAGAATATCTTCAATCTAGATGATGATAAGGAAGCTTTAGAGATACTTAATAGTGATAAGAATATTAAACAAACCTTAGATGCTTTAGTAAATCAATATACTGTACCTAGTAATAACGGAAGACTGATAATAGGTAATCCAGCTACTTTTAATACCAGTCTACAGTACTCTACTAAACCTGGTTACATTACTGTTAATGCACCGTGTGGTTGGGTTAAAATATCTTATCACGCCATACCTACTGATGAAGATAGTATGCCTATGATACCAGATATACCCTCATACTTTGAAGCTATATTTTGGTATGTAGCAATGAAGATGTCTTATCCTAAATACTTGAAAGGATAGTTGAACTAGAATATATACTATGATATGAGAAACTCATGGAACTTCTATCGTAAACAAGCATACGCAGAAGCCATGATGCCTACTGTAGATGAATTAGAAACTATCAAGAACGTATGGCATAAACCATATACTGAATTCAGAGATCATGATACTTTCTTTGAAACTACAGGAGATGAACAAATATTATATAACTGGAATAGACCATGAGTAATACATTACAAACAAACACATTTACAGGAGGTCTTAACCTAGATACTGACATTACTATGGTTCCTGATAATCAATATCGTTATGCAGAGAATGTTCGTGTTATAACTGATACTGATGGAAGTACCGGTGTATTGTAGAATATACAAGATGTAAAATTAGTAGAAGGAGGAGACTTTTTGTTCTATGATGAGAAAGTATTAGCTACTACTACCATAGATAAATATGGTATTATCATTACTGTAGATGATGCTCATGTAAATAGAATCTATAGAGTAGATAACTATAACAACCCTCCGCTGAAACATACTATAGTGGTAAAAGGTAAACTTGGTTATACAGAAGACTCTAATATTAAGATAGTAGCTAATTATGAATCCGAAGGCATTATAAAGCTGTACATAGCTTGTCCAGAGTAGATAATAAAGACTCTTAATATAATGGATGATAAGTATGTATACACATCTGGTAAAGATAACTCGTATCTAGATAGTGCAGGTAACTTAAAAAATCCTAGCTTACTAGATATACAGATATCCGCTTTACTTACTCAACCTGAAGTAACTTCACTAGGAGGTGGATAGTTAAAAACCGGAGTTGTACAATACGCATACCAATTGTTTAATGTTCGTGGTTCTAGTACTAATTTCTCTCCAGTAAGTAATGCCATACACTTAACCACTAGTAATGTATCAACAGGTTAGCAGTAGTACATGGGGGCTAATAAAGATATTAACTCTGGTAAGAGTGTTAACTTTACTGTTAAACTTAATGATATTCCCGAAGGATTATTTGATAGTATTAGACTTATACGTATACATTACACAGACTATACAGAAGATCCTATTATCGAAGTATTTCAAGAAGCTACTATATCTACTTCTGTTAGAGAGTATAGCTTTACAGATGTAGGCGGTTCTGCTCTCAATACTCTAACTATAGAGGAGTTTAACAAGACATAGGAGTCATCATTTGCAGCCGCGACCATAGAAGCTAAAGATAATATTCTATTTGCAGCTAATATAACTGAAGCTACATGGAAGCCTGATTATGATGCAAGAGCTTATCGTTTTACTTCTAATGGCAGATTGATACTTAAAGGAGCTAGTTCTGATTAGGATATAGATGTCACTCTATCTAGTTCTACTCTAAACTCTTATCTAAAAAATATACCAGAGGATCACGATTGTATAAATCCGTATAACTTGACAGACTATGCAATGAGCGCTGCTAACGTAACCAAATATAAATTTGGTAGCAATACTCTTGGTGGTACTGGTCTTAATATAGATTATGAATTTATTACTACAGATATTACATTAGACGAGTAGTACCAGAATACTCTATCTATAACTACTAATGTTACTAAGGATAATACGATCAACATAAGTAAACTAGATGGTTCTCTAATAGAAACTGTTACTTTAGGTAGCGCATCTGACAGTAGATTTAAAAACTACGCGGATCCATACTTTGCTTCTAAATATAGAAGTCATCATAGAGATGAAATATACAGATACGGTATAGTATTCTTTAATGATAAAAACATTGCCACTCCTGTGTACTGGATAGGAGATATTAAGTTTCCACATTGCTATGAAGCGTGTCCTTGGTATGTAGACAATTAGTCATTGAAAGGAAAACCAATAGGTATTAGATTCAATGTTAGGAATTACCCAGATGGTGCACATACTTATCAGATAGTAAGATGTAAGAGAACTAAGGAAGATAGAACAGTATTAACACAAGCAATAGTATCAGCTACTGTCTCATACCCGTATCACTCAGTTAGAGATGCTGAGTATGATATAGCATCTGAAAACACTAGACGTCCTTATACTTTCTTAGGCAACTCATACTAGAAGAATGGTTTCTGGGCTACCTTTACTGGTTTCTATTACAAGTGGTTGCTAGGAGAAAGAGTAGATAGTAGTATCGTAACTCTGATAAGTCCAGAGATAGATATGAATAAAGATGACATGGCTGCTAGTATCAAAGGATGTAGAGGTGATTTGTGCATGTACTTAGATCCTAGAACTAGTAGAATGACAAGTAGAGGCAACGAGAAATATTATGGAGCATATATATCTTCTGATAGAACTCAATTGATCGTAGAACATACTCAAGTAAGTGGAGAAATGAAATCTCAGAAGAATGGTATGTACCCGTTTAGAGCTGGAGACTTAGTACAAAGCTCAAACGACTTCAATAATATGTTCATAATATCTGTCGATAATGGTACTAATCAAATAGGACATCAGTTCAATGGTATATCTAATATGATTGGCAAGCGTTACGTCGCTCATTATACAGGTTTAAGTAATAACGTGAGAGGTAGTTTTGACATAATCGAAGTTACCAATCCTATTATTATGCAAACTTTGGAATGGAACGACGTAGTGTCTAAACACTCATCTATAGCAGGAAAAACATACCTAAATGCATCTGTGTCACATAATTAGGATTAGAACAATGGAACTAATGCTAATAAGACAGGTTACTTTGGTAATTGCTTAGTTATAAACAGAAGTAATAATAATATAGGAGTACCTAATACTATTAGTACAGATATGTCTACTTCTAATAATCTATCTACTAAAGCTAACTCTGGAGTAGCTTCTGCTATATAGCAATTTAATTATACTCCATTTACTACACCTGTAGTGAACATTAAAACTACTAACATACCATACGGTGGCAATACCTATAGTGCACGTAGTAATTCCACGTATATAAGTACATATAGTAACCACATAATAGAAAATGAATCTAGTAGTTACGTTAATGTATTTGGAGGAGATACTTACTTAGGCATACTTGATAATAAGACTGTTATTTATATTCCGTAGCTTACTGGAAACAAACAGTCACCAGATACTTACTGTGGGATATCTATATCCGACTACATTCCTTTTGAAACTACTATCAACATGGCTCTAATGTATGGTCAATCGGCATCCAGAGTAGCAAGTGGAGGTTTAGATTACGTTGATCCATATTTGGGGTTAACAGCTGCTGGAGGATCATACGGTGGTCATAGTCAAGAAAAACCTTATTATGCATATAATGACGCTTATAGTGTTCAACCAGATGCTCAGATGTATGCTGTAGATTCTACTTATTCTATAAGTAATCTTAAGTCAGGTAATAGAATTAGATATTCTGGTACTAAGACAGCTAACGAAATAACAGATAGCTGGGCTAGTTTCAAGGTTGCTGATTACTTAGATGTAGATTCATCTCATGGAGATATAACTAATCTAAAGAATTTTAACGATCGGTTAATATTCTGGTAGAAAGATGCAGTAGGTATAGCAGCTGTTAAGGATAGATCTCTTATTACTGATAACGATCAAGCATCATTAGTATTAGGTACTGGAGGAGTGTTGGACAGATATGATTATGTAACTACTTCCAACGGTTCTGATATACCTAATGACAAAAGTATTATAGGCACTCCGAGTGGCTTATACTGGTATGATGATAGTAAGAATGAGATATGCTCCTTTACTAATCAAGTATAGAAATTATCTAAGGCTAAGAGTGTGCAATCATGGTTTAATGATAATACTAGGAAAGCAAAAGTAAGTATATATGATCCTAAATTCAATGAGGTACAAATGGGATTTGAAGGAAAGGATTTAGTTTATAATGAGTAGCTGCAATAGTTCTCATCATTTTATACTTTTAATCCTGACAATTGCTTATCTTTTCCGGATAGACTCTTGTATATCAAGAACTAGATGATACAAGAAAACGCAGATTTTCCGTTAAATAAAATGCGTTCTAAGTTATAGATTATAATTAATAAGGATCCATTACTTACTAAAACTTATGATAATGTATTCTTTAGTGGAGAGTTTGATGATGTTCAAGAGATGATGTAGGATATTAAGTTTACTACTAAGACTCAAGAAGGAACTATATTTAGAGATAATACTGAGGTAAGTAATCCGATAGAACAAAGAGAAGATACATATAGATTTGCTGTGGGTAGAGAGAAAGAAAGTAAAGATGATATGTCGTTACCAGGTAGAATGAAAGGTAAATACATGATATGTGATTACTTAATTAACTGTGACAATCAGCATAACTTTAAACTCCCTAATATTAACACAACATATAGATATTCATTAGTATGAGAAAAGTAAATAAAAAGAATTGTTTTTCAGGAGGTGGCACTTCTTATAACCCACAGACACTACAGTCTCCGTATCTATAGACGGATTTTAGTAAGTAGTTGCCTACACAATTGACAGCTCCAGCATCTGTACAGCAATATGCACCTGGTAACTATAACCCCGGTAGTTCAGCTAATCCGTTGTTTGGTTCTAAAGCATAGAACTTATTTGGTGGAGTCAGTGCAGGTATAGGTCAAGCTGGAGATGCTGTCAGCTCTATGATAGGAAACATAACTGCTCCTGCTACAGCTGCTACTAGAGGAGAAGCTAACATGCAGACTGTAACTAATACAATAGGTGGAGCAGCTAAGGGTGCAGCTGCTGGTCTTGCGGTTGGCGGTCCTGTTGGAGCTATAGTTGGCGGAGTTGCTGGTTTAGCTTCTGGCATAACTGGTAATAAAGGTAAGGTTAACTTATCATCAAATCCATACGATGATAATATTACTGTTAATTATGGTACTGGTATCAGAGGCGGGAAGAGAAATAGAAGAAAGATAGAGAGACAAAGAGATCAAGCTATAGCTAATGCTAGAAGTAACCAGGCTAGTTTAGCTATGGGTTATTAGAATGAATAGGAATTCTATCAAGACTACGATACAGATATACAAACAATGGCTTATGGAGGTACAGTCAGTAGTTTAGCGTATGTAGATGATGGAGAGGTACTCAATACTCCACAAGGAGATATAGTTAATGTACCAGAAGAAGGTAAACCAACAGATAGTAATTTGGTTAATCTACCAGAAGGTACTAGAATACTTAGTGATAAAAGAAAAGTACCAGGTAGTAAAGAAACATTTGCACAGATGGGTAAAAGATTAATGTCTAAAAGAACAAGTAAAGCTAAAGATAAGTATGCAGAGAATGCAGCTATGTTAAACTAGATGCATGACTAGATGATATACGATAGACTGTTCGCTATACAAGAAGGAACTAAGAAAAGTAACAGTAAGGTATAGAAGTTCGATGGTGGAGGTATAGTTACAGCCAATAATAAAGGGAGAATGGTATAGATTGCAGATAGATTATACAGACCTTGGAACTATTGGGAAGATGTATATGAAAGTAACCAATATGTACCAGGAGCTACGCAACAACCTGCAGCTAAAACTCAACCGAGTGCGCCTGCTTCTACTACTACAACTGTCAACGATAGTAGACCTAGTGGACCTGTTTCTATAAATGATATCGTTAAGGCTTCCGACAACACAGTAAATACAGGAGAATGGCGTGGAGGTATACCATATTGGCTTTTATCTGCTACAGGTCAAGGTACTAAACAACGTAGTAAAACATCTGTTGCTAGTAGACCTACTACTAACACTAGAACGGTGGAACCAGTATAGAACACATTAGACCTTAGTGGAGAAACACAAGCGAGAGTTCCATACGAGACCGCTCCATATATATCTTCCACTAGTAGCGCTTCTACTCCAGTTACTCCTAGTTCTACGGTTACTAGTACTCCTAGTAATAATTGGGGTTCTGTGATGAATCTGTTTACCGATATTGCTGCACTAGCTCCTACTATATCTAACATGTATGCAAAACCAGAGTCTTTCAATGCAATATACAATCCGTATGAAGCTCAGATAAATCAAACAATGGCTAATCGTAGATTTGATATTAGTCCAGCCAAGAGAGCTATTCGTGAGAACAGAGCGATTAGTAACTATAATGCTGCTAACTACAACCCTAACACTGGAGCTAATCTAGCATATAGAATTCAGAGTCAGGTTGCAGCTAACAAAGCTATATCAGATTTATATTCTACAGCTAGCAATGTTAATAACCAGTATAAAGCAGATTATGCTAGTACTTTGAATAGTTTAGGACAGCAGAGAGTTAATGCTACTAATATGGCAGTGGATATGAACGCTAGAAGCAGAGCTGCTGCTAGAAACATTCAAAGAACAGCTCTGAGTCAATTGAGTCAGTACGCACAGAACAAACAACTTATGAAGAATCAAAAGTCTAGAGATATGGCTATGTTGGAAATGTATGGACCATTCCTAGAAGCTGGTTACAAAGCAAGTGATTACGCATCATTCATGAAACAATTTAAGAAAGGATAATATGGCAGCAAATATGTACGATCAAGCCGCATAGGCTTAGTTTATTAATACTTATGTGCCTATCAATTTTGGTGAATTATACAGAATAGGTGCGGCACAAAAACAAGCAGTAGATCAAGCGGCAGAACAATTTACTACACAGTTACAGAAGTTTGGAGAATTCAGATCACCTTCCAGAGTAGATACAGAGAACTATTATAACATGACTATTGGCAGAGAAGACTTTCAGAATGCCATTAATCAAATGGTGTCTAACCCTGATTACATGAAGGATGCTAGTAATAGAGCTCAACTACAATCACTAATAAATAGTGTAGATTATGCTGCTCTGTCTCAGTTAAAAGAAAGTGCAGACTATTAGAGAATGGGTTTACAAACGAGAGCTAAGATGAAAGCAGAAGGTAGACTCAAAGACAGCTGGGACAAGTCAGATATAGCTAACTACGATACTCTAGGTACTGGTAAAATATTTGATGACATTACTCCGGTAGCTTATATGAATCTAAATGAACTTAGTACTCCTTACTTTAATGATTTGAAACCAGGTTTCTTAGGTACAGATTATGTAAACGGTACTAGATATATAGTAACCGGTAATAATATGGAAGACCTTATGGCGGTAGCTACAGCTAAGTTTAATGACTTAATTGATACTCCACAGGGTCAGAAGTACTTCGAAGAGTACTTGGCTATGAATAACGGTGATGCAAATGCTGCTAAATCTCAATTCATCAATGCAGTAGCTCAATCACAAATTGACAGAACTCGTAGACCTAAATACGATGTAGATCCTGCCTTTATAGAACAATTAAAATATAGTCTGAAGGCAAAGGCAGCCGGAGCTTCAGATACTAGTAATGTATTGCCAGACTTATCTAGAATACTTGCTACTACTACTGTACAGAACAATTTAGCTGTTTTAGGAGGTTTGACTCCTGAAGAAAGATCAGCAGTAGCTAGTGGACAAGCTAATTCTGAAATATACCAGAAGGCAAGTAGAAATATGAGTAATAACCTCAAGGTGGCATGGAACAGTTTAAGTAAAGCTTCTGGAATAAACAGTGCTTCTAGAAAACTATTAGACATGATTAGTCAACCTCTATCTAAAGAAGTAGATACTAGCCTACTTGTGGAAGGTGGCGGGGAGGCTCTCGGTAAAGATGCAAAACTTACTAATAGTACTGCTAACATGACACTTGGCGCAGATATGACGTTTGGTTTACTTGGATATGAAAATGGAGCTCTAGGTTATGCAATGAACAACATGTAGAACGCTTCAGATGAAAAACAGAAGAAGGCATGGAAAGATAGATCTGTAGCTATGGCTACTATTCAACAAGCTTGGTACAACGATCAATTCCGAGATGTTATTGTTAAAGGATCTGGTCAAGTACTTAGTGATAATAACGAAGTATATCATAAACGTAAAGTATATATACCAATAGATCAGTTAAGAAATATCGGCTTTGAATCAATCAATAAAGGCGATTTTGCTAAGTTAATAGGTAGTAAGATAGTATCTTTAGGGGACATTATTGACAAACAAGAGATAAAGATCGAACAAGAATACGACCCGAAAACCGGAGAAGTATTAAAGGGAGAAACTACTAAGAAATTAACTAGAAAGAAACTAGATGATTCCGATTTGTATGTAGAGTTTGATGCTACCTACCCTCTATAGATAGGTAATAATGAAGCTACTATTACCAGAAATGCCAATTATGAACGACAAGTCAGAACACTTGGAACTAAAGAAAAATATTCATAGGCAGAAGATTCAGCTAACAGATATCTAAGATAATATGGAAGACAACAAATTCATGATAGGCGCTCCCAAAATGAACGCCATGACTTATGGTTCTATGGATACCGTGCAAAATATACCTACTACTTCTGAGAGGAAATAGTAGGTATAGGAGTATGATTACGATATACCTACTAACTTAGCAGATATATATACTAGAAAAGGAAGTACTGAAACTCCAGAAGAAAAAGACAGCAATTATGATTGGTCCAAGATATTCAACTTTGCTGCGGGTGTTGCTCTTACTCCTAATGCCGGAATAGCAATAAAAGGAGGTTATGATATATATACTGACCAGTTAGGTCAATCTATTGTAGAGAAAGCAATAGAAACAAATATCAGATCCTTAGAAGGTGATTTAGCCAGAAAAGAACTACGTACTATGCAAAGTATAGAGTTCTTAAAAGACTATGAAGAGAAACTACAAAAATTAAATTAGATACAACATACAGGAGAAGGTAATCCACAGGAAGCAGCTCAGTTATAGACATACTTGGATCAGAATGCTTAGACTTACGAGTTACTAATAAGAGGCAACAGTAAACTAGCTCCTCTGTACTATGATGGATTTGAAACAAACAGTATTACTGGAGAAAAAACAACTTCCATAGGACTGCAAGTAGATCCTAAGAAAGTACCCTTATGGGATAGACTTATGCTTAGTATATCTACTATGTTCGATAATAAAGCTGAAGCGTATGAAGAATATGTTAAAACCGGCTACGGCGATGCTATACTAAATATTAAACCTAAGGAAAGTGTATGGAATAATCCTGATAGAACAGGAATTATAAACAGTTTATAGAAGGTATACGATGATAGTATAACATCACAAGAACTTAAAATACAAAAGATTAAAGACAGACAAAACATTCTAAAAGAAGGAAGTTGGTTCTTTGACCCTAATTAGATATCTCCAGAATTTAGAGAAAAAGTAAATAACAATGAGTTTGCTTGGGGAGATCTAGAATCATATCCTTACGCAATACCACAATTAGGTTCATCTTTAGGAGAAATAGCCTCTACTGTAGAAACTGCTACCCTTGGTAGACTAGTAAGTATGGCTGCAAAATCTGCTGCTAAGAGAGGGAACCCGTATTCAGCTGCTTTATTAGCCATTGGGGAATTTGGTTTAAATGCAGCTAACAGTTATTATCAGCGTACTCAAGAAACTAATGCTGAAGTATTTGACGCTTACCTGAATAATATAGTAAATCAAATGGATTCAGGTAATTTAGACGTAGATAGAATATTAGACCAAGGTATTGAGAAACTACAGGCTAGAGGAGTTAACACGGATGAAATGACTATGCCGTAGATTCTTGAAGACATGCTTCTGTATAATATCAAAACAGATGATCCTAATTTTGAGAATATCAAACTTAGCGCGTATAATGGTTTAGATAATATCTTTACTTCTAATATGGCTTTGGGAGTATGGGATGCTATGGATATGGCTTTGTACTCTTACGGAGGTAAACTTGCTGTGAAATCAGCAAAAGAGTTACTTAAACAAGGAGGTAAAGGACTAGCAAAAGCCACTGGACTTACTAAGGTTGCGGATATAGCCGATAAGTTTATAGATAACAGAATAAACAAAGCTTTATACAGAATGGCTTCTAAAGACGTATTTAAAGCCAATAAGTATAGAGATGTACTTAATACTGTGGTAGGTTTAGGTACTAAACTTGGAGTAACAGCATTCGGAGAGGGTACAGAAGAAGGACAGCAGTACTTAATTCAAAGAGATTACGAATTAAGTTCTAAGTATGATCCTAAGAAGATGACATTGCTGGATGCATTCTTTAAGAACTTCCAATATGGTGCAGAAGCCAACATGGCTCTGATGGGTTTACATCCTGATGAAGCTTTAAACAATGACAAAGAACTAGAGCAGAACATGAAAGTTGGTGCTCTTATAGGTTTGTTAATGGGTGGTGCTGGTACTACTATATCTGATGGTCATCAACTTATTAGAGATGTAAAATCTAATAAGATGTTACGTAATATGGCTGCTTATGACATTAGTAATAAAGAAGAAGATGTTAAAGTAGACAGATGGTATAATGCAGTAAAGAAAGGTTATACTCAAGATGTAATTCAGAATCTTCAAGATATTAGAGATAGATTTACTCCAGAAGGTCTTACTCAAGAAGATATAGATGAAGATATTAAGAAAGCTAGACAGTTAGAGAGTATATACTATAATCCTAATGTATCTGAGAACTTAGAATAGTTAGGAATTAAAGTAGGCAGTGAAGAGCATAAAACGTTTGCTAAGAATGCAATGAAGGCGTACGACTTGGAACGTGTATTTAACTCTCAAGCTAAGGAAGCCAACAAGAAACTTACTGAAAAAGTAAACCAAATATATAGTTCTGATGAGTTTAGAAACTCAGTGGATGAGTATTGGGATAATTTGTTTTAGGTAGAAAGAGAAGCATGGGGAGCTAAAGAAAACCTAATTAGCACAGTAAAAGATGCTCAGTATACATTCACTACTCTTAATGTTCTGAATAAGCTGAAGAGACAGCTCAAAGACATGCAATCCTTTATTGCTCAAGCAAAGAAGAATGGTCTGGATGTTAGTGACGAGAGTATAGCTTCTGTAATATATCATATTAATCGTAAACAGAAATAGTTAAAAGATGCTGTTAAGAAGGATATAAGGATGTTCGAAGAGCTTAAAAATATATTTGGAATCAATACTGATCCAGAACTAGAACAATTGATAGCTGATGAAAACATACTTGTTGGATTACTTAGTAAGGCTGTAAACAGACGTGCTGCATATTAGAACGGAGTAGTACTTAGAACTGATATGAACAGACGTGCTGACTTCAACATTCGTAACTGGCCACAATTATCAGAACAGGAACAACAAGAAGTACGTGATAGATATACAAAAGAAGCGCAAGACAACGGTCAAGAAGCTCCTAGTGATAGATCTATAATTGCTAGATACAATAGAGACGTATAGCAAAATGATATTATAGACGAGTCTGTAAATGCTACTAGGAAGTATGCTAATGATATTATTAAGGCAGATCTCGATAGATATACTTAGAATGACAGATCTTATAGTGAAGTAAGCGAAATAGAAGATGCTCAGAATGAGGATACACAAGATACTCAGATGACATCAGAAGAAGAACCTGACTTTACTCCAACTGGATAGGGAGATAACTCTGGATCTCAGATAGCATCAACTGATTTAGACGTTAAGTAGAGAGAAGAAGAAACTAGTCTGGTAGAGGATGTATACACTGAATCTGAAGAAGATAAGTTAACTGCTAAGGATGAAGAGACTGGAGATATAGAAGAAATGGATATAAGTGATCTGGTTACTGTAGCAGATGATGCGGAAGATGTCTCAAACGAAAGAACTGTTGATGATATAACTGAAGAGGAGATAACTAGAGATACTAAAGACGATACACAAGATAAGATAGATATGGAAAATCTTATGGATGCATCTAACTTTAGAGATCCTGACGATGACTTTGGTTTAACATCTGATGATAATCCTTTCTTAGATCCTCAAACAGAACCCGAGATTCCAGATGCTATAAAAGCTACTATGATAGAAGATCAACCAGAAGAACTTCCTTTCATTGATCCTGTGGCTCTAGAAAGATCAGCAAACAAGGCATTTCCTGATGCAGAGGACTACTTTATAGATAATCAAGGTAGAATGTTCTTGAATGGTAAAGAGGTTACTAAAGAACAGATTGAGAAAGAGAATCTAGCTGAACAATACTCTGATGATTCTACTAAGACTCTATCAGAAAAAGCTAATGAACAGGAGAAAGAGAAGGGTATAGTACCAGGTCTTTCGTCTTCTACTAGCATAATGAATAGTTGGTTAGTAGGAAGAACATTGTTCTATAGACCAGATGCTACTAAGCCTATGGATCTTCCGTTCAAAGTAAAAGGAGCAAAGAATATACACTCAGGAAAAGAGTTAGGAGAGGCTATGGGTGATCCTAATTTCTTATCTGATGCTAAGGTATACTTTGTTCCGGGACCCACTATGTCCTCAAATGAAGCTGCTTTTGATCCTAATGATCCTACTACATACAGAAATGCAGCTGTATACATGATCATAGACAAGAATGGAGAGATATATGCCGCGGCATATAGAAGCAATGCTAAAGCTGCAATCGACTACCAACATAGATTAGGTAGTGTTCCTAAGGAATCTAAAGCTGCTGAAGATTTAAACACTCTTGCTGCTCAAAAGGAAAAGATAGTATCTTTCTACTTAGAGAAATGTAAAAAAGACAAGAATGGAAAATATGTACTACCAGAGGAAGGGCTTACTCATGTAGTACCTACTCAAGTAAATGTATCTAATGGTACATTTAATAACCAAAAAGATGGTAATAAACCTATCTTCAGAAAGTTATCTGAATGTAAAACATTCCAGATTCCTTTAGATCCCAATAAGATACTGACTGAATGTACGTTTGGTTATGGAGTTGGTGGTATTCAAGTAGGTTATAAGGCGGATCCGTTTGCTATCAAACAGTTAGGTACTGATGAAGTATTAGCTAGTAGTGGAGGATTTGCCGGTAAGATGGCTATATTTCCAAAGCCTTCTGCTACTCCAAGAGGTAGATATACTGTTCCAGTATACTTGAGTGAAAAATTCTTTAGAGACGAAAGTATTGAGAAACCTTCTGATATTAAGTTGAGAAGTCACGATGAAGCTGGAAATCCTACTCCTAATGGATCGTATTCTAACTTTATGGAATATGTACTTGATTTGATTACAGATGGTGATCCGTATGGAGTATTACCATTGATAGTTAATCAAGGTGAGAAAACACGTCTATCAGCTAAGAAACAGGAAGAAGTACAATTCCTAGCTAAAAAGCAATTAGGATTTGATCCTGAAACAGAGTTGTTCTACTTTGCCAGTCCCAGAAGTGATAGAAATGGTCTATACTTTAGAACTGATGTACCATTAAGTGAAGTAAAGACTAACCCGATGGCTAGGAAGGCTATCTTGTGGTATATGATGTAGAACTACCACTGGAACATGGATAAGAACGTTCTTAGTCAATCTTTACCAGAAAGACTTAGAGATCTTGCAATTCGCGTACTTAAACCGGGAGATGAAAAACTAGTGTTATATCCCGGAGAGCTTGAGTTTACTTTAGCTGAATTAGGTATCTCAGAGAAAGAAGGTAAACTAGTAAAAGACAAAGTTGCTCCACCGGCAATAGCTTGGGTAGTTAACAGTGGTAAATTGTTAACTGATATGGGTGACTATGCCTTTAGAGACGGTTTTATATACGCAGAAGACATAACTGTGAATGAAGCTCAAACTCCAGTATCAGTATCTACTGAACCGGTTAGTGTAGCACAACCTGTTGAGACTAAACCAGAACCAGTAAAAGAACCGGAAGTACAGCCTGAGAAATCAGTAGAGGAAAAGGTAGAAGAACAACCCAAAGTAAAACCTACTTCTGAGAATCGTCAGAGTAGAAGAGCTAAAGCTCAAGAGTTGGTTAAATCCCTTAAACAACCTGATGCTAGTGCCCCTAAAGTAGCCAGATATATGACTAGTGAGGAACGCGAACAATTTGCCGCTTCTCTTGGTCAGAAAGTATCTAAGGAAAACTTCGTATACTTATATGATTTAGATGGTAAACCTCAGATGTTTATCAAATCCATGTTAGAGAAGGTATTCAAAGAAGTTGGATTAGAGCCTACTTTCTATGTTACTGGTATGTATTCTACTGAGGAAAATGAAGTAAATAGAATATCTCAAGACTTACGTGAAGCTAAATCTTGGTTGATGGATAAACTAGGTTTATCTGTAGACCAAGTAATGGTATTCAATGGAATAATGAGAGCCGCTTCTAATGGTCCTAGAGTATATGGTGTTACTAGATTAGCTACTAACGGAATAGGTAATATTATCCTTGGACAAGGTGCTGGAAAAGGTATTCAGTATCATGAAGCTTGGCATTATATAAACCTACTTGTACATTCTCCTAGAGAAAGATAGATCGTATATGATGATTATGTAAAACATCATCCTGAATATAATAATACTTCTATAAATGAAGTAGAGGAAGCTATGGCGGAAGACTTCCGTAGCTGGGCTATTGTTCAGAATGCCAAGTGGTATAATATTGGTTATTAGACTATTAAGCTATTTAGAGCTATAAAAGACTTTGTTAAGTCTATGTTCAATATATCCGATAGTCTCTACACTACCATATATAAAGGTATAAACAAAGGAAGATATTCTCAATATGAACTTAACTCTGTATCTATGGAGGAATTCCACAAAGCATTTACAGATAATGGTACATTCTTTTCTATACCGGGAGTACCTCAAGACAGATTGAAGAATATGCCTTCTATCATTAATCCAGATGTATTTTATAATGTGTTAGACTCACTTACCAGTACGTTGTTATCTGTGTTTAACGTTAGACAAGCATCTGATATATCTAAGTTAACAGAGAATCTAGATTATATTCCTTCTATTATCGAGGGAAATATGATGGCTGGTCTTACTCCTGAAGAGAATGAGCAACTTATTGAAGAAGTACTTGATAACTGGGATATCTTCAGAAAAGAAATGGCAGAGCAACTATCTACTTTGAATATCAAAGCTGAAGAAGTAGAAGTAGATAAAAATGGAGACGTAGATGGTAAGAATAATGACGAAAGATATGATAGAGTTGCTTTTGAATTTTCAAAGAAACTTAACATGTCTTTCAATGCCAAGTTATTTTTCTACTCTATTCCTAAGATGGAATACGATAGGAATAAACAATTAGTACCTGTAGTAGATCCTATATTTGGTCTTAACATGACAGAATCTTTCGATGTTACTTGGAATAAGATAATGGAAAACTTATGGGACATCGAGAGATGGGAGGACTTAGAATCTAGATGTTTAAGACTTGGTAATGCTGATCCTTTCTTTAGATCTCTCTACGATTATATTAGTGGTGATAACAAACCTGATGAAAACACATGTACTCAAATACTTACCACTATTAAGAGTGCTAAGAATGAGATGACTACTATAGAATTTAGTGAAGCATTTGAAAAAGCTAATAACGTAGCGCAGGCTGAAGATATAGTAATAGATGTTAAGAATACAGTCAAGGCTAAAGCCGGTAAGTGGAGTATACTAGATTCTTCATTACTTAGATTATAGAACAAGTATCCTAAACAATGGGGTAAATTATTCTATGTATCTGGTATGATAGATAAAAGTAATCCTCAGAAATTTGTTATAGATACGGAAAAACTTGACGATTTCATTGTACAATTTGAATTTATCAAAAGTAAAGTAGACGAGATAGCGTTTCCGTTCATTTCAAAAAAACCTCGTAAGAGTTCTCATACTGAGTAGGAAATAGGGTAGGCTAGCATTGAAGCTAAGAATGAGATAGTAGATTGGTTGAATAGTGTTGGAATAGATATAGATATAAAATCTCTTGATTATTATCTTTATGGAGTAAAATCTGCTAATTCTAAATTACCTACTACTGAAGGTTTTGATAAAGTATGGACGTTATTGAATGATTCTAGTAAAGGTAATATGCGTAACCAAGTGATTGGTAACTTATCTGATCTAGCTAAAGGAGAAACTAAATACTCTAAATTGAACAATCCGTTCCCAGTAGCAGAAGGTAGTTTTATTTAGAAAATGGCAATTGCTCATGGTAAATCCCATCCTAATCCCTCCGAGTTTAGTGTAACAGGACCTAATAACACTACTGTGTATCCTATTACTTAGAATAACTATATGTCAGATAGAATAAGGTGGTTTAACTAGGATCCTTCTGAAGTAGTAAAAACTAAGAAAGCAACCTACAATAAACACTCTATCTTATTACAATCTGTATTAGATGGTTCTAGACTAAGTTTAAGTACGTTTATAGCAGTTAAAAATAAAGAAGGAAGATCTAGCAGAGACTATTTTGAAATATCTCCTGTAGAAGACTATATATCCAAATTAGTATTAGCGCATAAAGATAGAATAATTCTGCCTACTATGGCTGATAAAAAGACGTGGTATTCTATTACTGGAGTTAATTTATTCCATGACATGCTTACTAAGTCAGTACCTATGGATGTAACACTACCTGATGGAACGAGACGTCAACAGTATAGAGAGGATTCTATGTATCACTATTCCGACGATACTCTTCGAGTATTCGCAGACTACTTATTGGATGAATTCAATGCGGTAGAAGAATATTATAGTACTAAATCTCAGGTAGAGCAGAACCCTAATCTTGCTATTGATAACTACCACGGTAAGATAAAAAATGGTAAGATGGATAACATGGGTAATGGAGGATATTTCAGATACTTCTCTTCTATAAAAATGATGGGAGAGGATGGAAACTATAGATATATGCCTTTAAACCAGATGATATACGCATGGTCTAAATTTGATTATGACAATAATCAGAATTAGATGCCTACTAGATTAAGACAATTGAAGAGTAAGTTATTTGGAGATGAAAAAGCATTATACAATATGATTAATGCCACTCTCTAGGATAAAGTACAAGAAGAGTTAGATTTTCTAGTAGATAAGGGTATTATTAAAAAATTGTTTAATGGTAATTATAAAAACATACTTATTCCTAAAGATATAGTAAAGGAATATGATGAAAAGTCAAGACAATTACCTACTGGAGATTCTTCAAAAAGAAGTGAATATGCTTAGATATATTCCATCGTGGCTAATCATGTAGTAAATCAAGCTGCTTCTATCATAGAAGTAGAGAAAGCGTTTGTTGGAGATCCGGCTTACTATAAATGGAAACGCGATAAGAAACAACCGTGGATAATCGTAGAAAGATCTGTCGACAAGATTAAACGTCTTGGTTCCGTATTATCTACTGGAGATAACCTTAGAACTTATTGGGGAGATGGAGATCCTAGAAATAACTCTAAGTTCACAGTATTACATATGAGTGATAATGAAGTAGGATCTATCAAATTTGACGAGTATAAAAAGATGTTTACTGCCGCTGAAGTAATGAAACATATTCAAAGAACTAACCCAAATATAGACCAAAAGAGATTGGTTAATATGGTTAGTAAAGAGAATATCAACAATACTATGAAAACTCTTAATGCTAAAGTAAAGAAAGCTATAGAGGATTCAGTAGCTAGACAAATTGCTGCATATGGTATTGATGAAAACGGTAGAGGTAGAATAAACCAAGCTGATGCTGCTGTGTACATTAGACCTGCACTGTATAAGAGAATTGTTCAAGCTGTAGGAGAATGGTCGCCAGAAGTAGAAAGAGCATTCGATCTATTAGAAAATCCTGATGAATCATGGTTGTCAGATCCTAAACTATATGCGCAAGCCATAGAGACCCTTATCAAACCATTAAAAATGGTATACTTTGGTAATCATGAACTCACTAAATTAGGATTGAACGTGCCAGTATTTGATAAAATGGCTATCTTCCCAATGTTTAGAGTAATGGCAAAAGCGGATAACTATCATCTGTACAATCGTATGAACAATGAAGAATTAGGTACTATTGATATGCTTACTTTCGAATCTGCGGTTAAAGTAGGTGGTAGAAAGAAATTCAAACCATATAAGGATGCATAGAATAGTAGATTTAACTTAGAAGATCTGAATAAACCATCTACTTCCATAGTAAATGGTGAAACTAACTTCGAAGGTTTAGATTCTGACAATTCTAAATTGCCTACATATATTCAGGATTTACGTAATTTAAGGTTACAGATGAATACAGATCCACATGAACATACTGATAGATCGTTAGGTACTCAGTTTGCTAAAGTAGCACTAAGTAATCTGGTTAAGAGTAGACCATATGGATTGAATAAAGGAGTAGAATACACCGGTAGATAGATTATAGATAATGTATTTAACTCTATTAATAGGTTATCAGATCTAGGAGCACAGAAGATATACGATGAATTTACTGATGATGGTACTTTATCTACTAGAAAGTTATCTAACTTCTTAATACGTCAAGCTAAAGATAGTGGACTATCCAGAGATGTAGTGTCTTCTTTCGAAATTGATGAATCCACAGGTCAAATGCGTGTTCCTCTGTCAGCACAGAGTAATAGAAGATTTATTGAAAGTAGAATCATATCACAGGTAGGAAAAAAAGCTATTGATATTAATACTCCGGGTGGTTCTGCTATCCAGCACGCATTCTTTGGATTTAAGAACACAACTATAACAGATCAAGAATCTGTAGGTAGAGCATTTAACGATGGTAAAGATCTAAGTCCTTTGAATGAAGATGGTAGTATGGACTGTATGCTTAGTACCAACTTCTTCAGACATGTAGTACCTGCCTCAGTAAGAAAACAAGGTTATACAGCTATCAGAGAATGGTTAATAGAGAAGAATATAATTGGTCAGAATGCTAAGCCATATGCATTAGGTTATCGTATTCCAACGCAGGGTTTATCATCTACCGCATCTCTTAAAGTAACAGATGTACTTCCAGAGTCTATGGGTGATGTTATTGTAGTTCCTAATGACTTTACTGCAATGACCGGTTCTGACTTTGATATTGACAAGTTGTATATAGTTACTGGTTACTACGATAAAGATGGTAACTATTTAGAATGTAATTGGGATGATATAGATAGCAACTCTGAATAGCAATTAGTAAACGGATTGATTGATATGTATCGTATTGCTATATCTGACGATACTAATATAGATCAAACTAAAGCTCCTCTTGATAATCTTACTGAAAAGGTAAAATCAAACATTCTTCCACTAGTAATGGGTACTGCTAAGAATGAGGCTAAACCAATGTACGAGTTACTTCCTTCTTATCAGTTATTTAAAAAGTTTGAATATACTGGTGGTAAAGACGGTATTGCTCCGTTTGCTCTAGCTTCCACAAATCATGCACTTACTCAAGCACTGAATCTTAGAATGGATTTGGGTGAAGTAGCCGATTTATACGACTTAGGTAATATAAATGATATAACTTCTCAGGATGGTGAAAGAATACTTGATTGGCTATCTGCCATGATTAACGCTCACGTAGACGTTGCTAAAGATCCTTACATCATTAACTTGAATGTTAACTCTGTTACTTACAGTATGACTGAATTCTTGCTTAGAACAGGTAAGGGAGAAGCTACATTCTACTTCTTATCACAGCCTATTTTGAAAGATTTCGCTAACATGATTATCAAGTTGAATGGTCAATACGGTGTAGATCCTCAGGATGTTTCTTATAGCCAGTTAATAGATAAAACATTATCAAAACTTAAGGAACAATACATGAATGATTTCGCTAAATTTGTTGACTCACAATCTGATGAAAATGTTAAAAAGAAATTAAATAAAGAATGGGCAGGTCTATTAGATTTTGAAAATAGTCCAGATACTCCTAGACGTGCAGTAGATGTAGAGTTACTTAAAAAAGCACTTACCTCTAATATAGAGGGGAATAGAGACATGAACTTCTATTTGCAACAAGTGTTAGTTGCTACGGCATATCAAGACATGCTACCATATGCCGAAAGACTTACAAAATTGGTCAGATTGTCACAAATTGATACTAAGAAATATGGTAATACTTTGGCTCAATAGGCTAATTATAGTAAACAAGTATTTGATTTCATCAGAAAAGAAGGTATAATGTTCTATCAAACTGATGACAATGGAAATACAATTGAAGATGAAAATCAAAATGCTTTACTTAATTACTACTCTGATAGTTTCTTAATGAAGAAGTTGAAGAATGCTGTAGATATTCCTAGATTTGTATTACATCAGGATTTTCTTCAAGCTACAGAAGCGTACGGAGGTTTATTTAATAATGTAGTAGATTCCATAATTGGAGACAGAGGTAGTATGAGTAAACAGTTAGCTACAAAACTTGATTCTATTATAGATAGTGTTATTAGAGCGAGGATAGCGAATAGTACACCAGAAATGCATCTACAACAAGGAGAGTTAATGGAAATGGTTATGGGAAACAGAACCGTACCAAAGAGGTTACATTAGCTTAAGTATGCAATCTATAGGAACAGGAATGGTAGATATGATAATTTACTTAATGGCGATGGATCTATAAGTAATTCATTCTTAAATTACTTAATTCCTACATTAGCTACTGATAGTGAAGATGGAGGAATGGACGCAATAACTTTATTAAACAGTTCTATGTCTAATAGTTCTAATTTTGAAAATAGATTTATTGCTTACTTTAGTGATTTGATGTCTAGTGAAGATGCTGCTGTAAGACAGTTTGCAAAAAGACTAGCTTTGTATGCTTATTATACATCTTACGACAATAAGGCTCCTAATACGTTCTCACATTTGATATCTAGTCAATTTAGAATTGATTCAGGATATGCAGATAATATTAGGCAAGCTATAGGTGATATGAATACAGGTCAATGGTTAGGTACAGTATTTAATGAAGAACTGGACGAACCTACATTAAATAAATACCCTTCTATTGCTTTAAATATAGCTAGAAATAATGCCTCTGACTCTGAGATAGTAAAGAATATAGTAAAACCAAAATCTAGTCAATTCAATCGACAAGCATTTATTAGTGCTCACGCTCCTTGGATAGAAGGAGAAGGTACGTATTTGGTATCTTTCGCAGCAAATGCTAGAAAAGATGAACGCGACTTCTTATCTATAGACTATACTTATAGAGGAAATAGAAACACTGTACTGTACGTAAAAATAGGTAGGCTCGAAGCTTATGACAAGGTAAAAGGAAAGAAATTAGGTCAAGCTACACAGACTATATATGCAGCAGTTCCTAAGCTAGGAATGACAGCTGGAGATAATAGTGTTAGTGAGTACTATAAGGATGCTTACGAATTATCTGATTTTGAAGATAATAACTATGCTGTACTATCTTGGAAATTCTTAAATGATTTCTTTAATGACCAGTCTAAATATAGAATGTTTGTTAAAGGAGTTAATACAAAGAATGTAGATATTAACTTAATTCCTAGTCAATACTTTACTGAACAATTTAATGCATATGGTATGGATACCTTAGTATCAGAAGATGAAGAAGTATCCTCAGAACCTATTGACAACACTATCAGTCAAGAAGTAAATGACGAGAAACCTACTCAACAGAGTGAGAGACCTAAATCTAAAGCAATGGAAACTAAATAGTTAGATAGAGACATAGCAGCAGAAGCAGGTTTGTTAGATAAAGGTAATTTAATGACTAAAGTAAACCAACAATTACTAATGACAGAAGCGATGATGGAAGCGGTTCCTTATGAAGATCCTAATGCTGGAGTAGAATCATCTGGTGAAGATATATCAGATATGTTTACTTCTGAAGATGATCTTGATGAGGATAATTTCTCAGACGATGCTTATAATAACTGTAAAGGTAAATAATTATGGCAAAAGGAATATGCCCAAGCTTAAGTGATCCGCAGATTAAAGCGGAGTTTGATGAAATGGTAGCTGCTCTTGGTGAAAAACAAGCATATGCTATCTGGGATATGAATAATGGTTATAGTTTAGATAAGGCTCCGAACGGGGAGCCTTCCGTATTATTCTCTAGATTATTAGAGTATAACAATGACAATAGACAAGCAGCAATACAGGATAAAGCTAAAATATATACCAATTCATTTATAGAAAGATATGGCAACTGGATAGAAGGAGAGAAATCTGACAAGTTCTCCTATGTAGAAGGAGAACCTATTGTTAGTAAAGAATCCTTAAATATATTCGACAAACAAGATTCTCCACTTCAACAACAGTCCATGTCTCAAATAGATGAAGCTATGAAGAGATTCAGAGCTGAACGATACGATTTTGATAAGACATTAGATACGTTAAGACAACTAATAACTAATGCTGTACAAGCACGTATTAAGTCTATTCAGAATCGTAAGATAGCTAACAAGACTGCTTTATTAGTTCCTTTAGAGCAATAGCTATCTGCCCTCAAGAATCCGAATATCGACTCATTACAGACCATAGTATACTGTTTATCGGATATAAAGAGAACTATGACTCGTCCAGTTAATGCCATACTTACTGCTCAAAAGAATCTTAGAGAAGGTAGGGATAGTGGATTTAGTAATCTAGCACTAATACAACTTCAATAGGATTATTTTGGTATGTATAATAACGTGCTAGAGGAAATTGCTAGAAATGTATTTGATTCTGACATTTATAAAGACATACTTGGAGCATAGAGTTTCGATCAGATGAAGACTATGATATCCAATATGCGTACTCAATTTGCAGCAGCTAGACAAGGACTTATTGAACTTACTACGGATTTAGCATAGAAGACTATGTTAAAGTATGGTATCAAAGATGAACAAAGTAGAACAGAATTGGAATAGTATGTAGGAGAGGATCTTATTACTACTGAAAATGATGTTAGTTCTCTAATGAGATGGATAGGGTCTGGAGATAAGATGAACGATAAGGCTGCTAGAGTTATGTTCGATATGATAGCAAACACTAATAATAAGACTCGTTTCGCTACTCATAAGTTCGGTAATAAACTATTACGTTTACAGAAACAGATATCTCTGGGAGATCAAATGAAATTGTTCGAGTATGATTCGGATGGTAAAAAGACTGGTTACTTCATTAGAGATAGAAAGTATGGAGAGTTTCTTAATAATCTTGAAAAAGAACGTAAACGCTTAAAGACTAAGTATAATGTTCCAGAAGGATAGAATATGCCTTTGGAGAAAGAAGCTAGAACTGCTTTCAATAAGGAGATGAATGACTGGTTGAGTAAACACTGCGAACGTAGATATACTAAGAAATATTATGATGCATTTAATTCACTTAGTCAAGAAGCCAGAGATGCTCGAGACGCAATACAATTTAAGATATACAAACTACTGGATGATGTAAGAGATAGCAGAGGAAAAGTACATCTTGAAAATCTAGACGCTAAACAATGGGCACAATATGAGAACTATAACATATAGAAGAAGCAGTTGATGTCCATGTACTATGAAGACGGTACTCCTAAAACTGATTTAGATAAGTAGATAGCAGAAGAACTTACTGAATTAAACAAGATGCTTCATGAGGGAATGCATTATGTCACAAATGAATAGAAGTTCAATGAAGCTAAACGTGAAGCAAAGGAAAACCTTACTCCAGAACAGTATGAAGCTTGGAAAAAGAGATATACCAGAGTATAGATTAGTGATGAATTCTATAAACAACTATCTTAGATAGAAAAGAAAGAATACGGGGATAGGTACATTGAGTTAAAGAAAATAAGAGAAGAACTTACTAAACCGTATAGAAACGAGTATACTGGAGGGATTGATGTCCAGTATATGTCATCTACTCTACTGCATACTTTAAATAGTTTGGATAGAGAAATGCGTAAAGAGAGAAAGAACGCTCGTAAATCCAAATCTAAGAAAGAAGAAGAGTCTGTAGAAGGACTTAAATTCGAAGATATTGCAGAATCAGTGCCTACTGAACAATATAAAAGAGATAAGTAGGCAGCTATAAACAGAGGCATAGAGTTCTATGAACTATGGGAGAATCAACACCATATTAAGTACTATATAGGTGAGAAAGAAGTGATAGTTCCGAAATGGTACTATACCAAGATAGTTCCAAAGGATGAAAGACTCATAAACTACGAAGCACCTACTAGAGAATTTAGCGAAATAGACCCTAATTCAGAGTACTTCAATAGTAAGTTTGATGTAAATATTGACGAGTATTATCAACCTAAAGAATCTCTTTACAAAAATAAGGAATACGATAATTTATTTAAAGTAAAGAAGGATAAGAATGGCAATGAAGTGGCTACTAGAAACATACCTTTGTGGAACTTATATAAAGAGTTACTTAATGGTATGGAAACATCTAATGATAAGCTTACTTTCTTGACTAGAAATAATCCATACAAGTTACCGCAAATGAGTGGTAGTATGTATCAGTATGCTAAAGGTGATGGCGTTATAAAAGGATTCTTATAGTATACCAGACAAGGTATAGTAAAAGATGTAGATGATGTTGGTTATGTTGATGCTCCTACAAGTAGACCGGATGGATCTGCTTAGAGAATGATTCCTACTTATTACATAAACAAGCTAGACGATCCTAATAAGATTACAAATGACTTAGTTGGTTCTGTTATAGCTTACTTCAAGATGGCTGAAAACTTCAAAAATAAGACAGAAATACAGCCAGATTTAGAAGTAATAAAGATGCAAATGGCTAATCGTGCATATACTGGAAAACCTATAGGATTAGATGCTCTTAAAAGAAAGATATTTAAACAGAGCGATAAAAAGGTTGGTGCTGATACCAATACTTATAAGTTCATAAGTAGGTTTATGGATATGCAACTGTATGGGGAAGAATCCAAATCCATACTTAAGAAGTTTGCAGAAGATAGCAAGATAGGTAAGTTCTTCGGATTAGCAGGCAAGGAAGTGAACTTCTCTAAAGTAATCCATAGTATTAAGAACTATGGTCAATTACTTGGATTGGGTCTCAACTTAGCTGTTGGAGCTACAGGTATGGCTACAGCTTTTCTGGCTCAGCTAGGTATGGCTGCTAATGGTAGATATTTTGATTTTTCTTCTTTTTCCAAGGCATATTTCAATATGGTGAGTAACTTATTTGGTATAGTGTAGTATGCAAAGGATACTACCACTAACAATAAGTACGTAGCATTAATGTAGAGATTCGAAATAGGTACAGAATTCCAGAATGCATTTAGAAATTCTAATAGAGTGGGTATAATAAATACTATAAGTAGAAACTGGGCATTTGGACTTTTTTCGTTTTCTGACTTTGTAATCAAAGGTACTATACTAAATTCGATTATGAATAACTATAGATACTACAATGGAAGATTCTATAATAGTCAATAGTTCAATTAGTTATTCTCTAATAAAGAAGATGCAAAAAACATCTGGAGGACTCTATAGAGTACTTATGATATAATTGAAATAGAAAATGGAAATATTGTAATTAGAGATAAAGCATAGGCTAAAGCTTTTGCTGAAGTATAGAATGAAATTAGTAATAGTGCTAGATCTCTTTCTGCTACAGCTGATGGGCAATTAACAGAAGAACAGAAAGCACAATTTGCTTCTAACGCTTTTGGTTCTCTTATAATGATGTTTCGTAATTATATACCGAATATTATTAGTGAAAGAATCACTATGAAAAAGTAGTATGATTACAACTTAGGTATGGAACGTGAAGCTTTATTAAGAACAATAAGTAGAGTAGTACCTATGTTAATAAAGGATTGGAATAGCCGCAAACAACTAGATGCATCTGATATAGGTAATATTAGACAATTTAGTTATGAAATGACTATGATTGCTCTATTATCATTTGTAGTTAAACCTCTATTAGTTGAAGCTGCTGATGATGATAAAGACAGTTGGGTTAAAAATTTCTTAGCTCTTCTAGTTACTAGAACTGGATTTGAGTATGGTAATCAATATAACCCTCTAGACTTACTTAATACTATTACTTCAGTAAGTTCTATATTTGATATAATGAATCCATTCACTAATCTTATATCGTTTAGTGAAATGTGGGAAGTTTTAGTTAATAATAAAAAGATTAAGTATGGAGCTTATAAGGGCGACACAAAATTAGAAAGATGGTTATGGAAAATGACTCCATTTAAGAATGTCAAAGAAATTCAAGATCCTGCAATCAAACGAAAATATTACGAACAATTATACAAATAAAAATAAAGGCTACTATTTCTAGTAGCCTTTATCGTTTGAAGTGCCTTGGAGGTTAGCACTCTTCTGGCATGTCTTCGAAGGGATCTTCGATAACATCACCAAAAGGTATGACGGATTTTACTTCATGAAATTCATTAGTAAACAACACATTTGGTAGATTGGTATGGATACCATTGAATAACTCAAGTGTTTTACTCATTTCAGATTTACTTAGTTCTGCAGGTCCACCGCTGATTAGTATATCTCTACGAGTTTTAATTTCTTTAGGTAAAGTAAATACAGCTATTTCATACCATTGATCATTTATTCGAATCTGACGTAGACTATGAAAATACTTATTCTTTCTTAGCTCGTATTGAAGATTTAACAATGCTTTTATTGTTGTTTCTCTATACATCACAAATAAGTTATCACAGAAATAAGGTTCATCTGGATAATCTGTATATACATTTACAAGATTTTCGTTTACTAACTTCTTATTGTCTATCACTAAGTGCAACAAACAAGCTGTTGCTTCATTTAAGTTCTTCAATTCCATTATTCTCGTAATATTCACGAGTATGGTCCCAATTTCCTGTCTGATAATGATATGATATTTCTGTCAACGCTTCTGATATTAGGTCTTTACGGGCCAATAACTCTTGTTCGTTTAACATGTTAAATACGCGTATCTCATTGTTACCATTACTTTGGATAGCAATGATATACGCTTCAAGATCATAGTCTTCTATATCGTAACCTTCCTCTTTCATATACCAAGTAAGAGCAAGTATATAGAAGGCTATTTGTCTATAATAATCATACTCTTCTACAGAGTGTTTGAAGTTATAGACATCAGCAGTTGTTTTCAGGTCAATGAGTACAATTTTACGTTCTGCATGATCAATTTTAACTCTATCTAGCAGTGATTTACACATGACCTGTTGTTTCTCGGCTTCCCAGTTGATATGAAATTCATTATGGCATTCAATACCAGGCTGGTTTTCAAGCAACTCTTTTGCTTTAATGTGATTATATATATTCTCTTTAATGCGTTTTAGCATTGTAAGATCTGCGAATGATATAATCTTATACGTTTGATTCTTATTTAAGAACTCAATGTATTCAGCAAATTTGAGCTGTAATTCTTTTGCTTTTTTTAACATAGCATCTTTTGACATATTATTGCCAGAGTAAGATGCTTTGTACGCATTTATAAGTTTATCTTCTTCTAGTATTTCAGTAGAATTGAAGTAAGCTTCACAGAAAGCTAACTGTTGAGCTGTCTTGGGTTTCTCATAATCAATTATCATATAATTCTCCCAAAACTCTTCAGGTTGAAGTAGATACATGTGAATCATAGTTCCTTTATCAAGATACTTACCACTAATACCTTCTTCTTTACCATCAAGCATATCCTTGAGGTATCGCGGTCCTTTCTTTAAGAACCACCCGATTGCTGAATTTGATATTCGCGTGTTATCTTCATAATACGGAATTTCTATTTTCATGCTGCTAAATATAAATCGGTTTCAACTTCCATGTTTGTATTCCATGGGATCTCGTCTTCTATATCCTGACGGATATGTTTAGACATCTTGTATATGACTATCATTAGAAATAAAATCATGATCAAAATATGCACTCATCCATGACGAGTTCAGAATCAGTTTCTTCATCGTCGTCGATACATTCTTCATCTTCATCAGATGTTTGTACATCTGTAGATACTGATTTGGCATCTTGAAAGGATGCTTTGTTTCCCTCTTTTATTTCTTTAGTAGAAATATTCATATCTTTAGCTATTTGAGTTAAAGGCATGTCTTCAAAGAGAACAACTTCATCTAAGAATGCAGAAATATTATCAAATGATTTTACTTTCATATATTCATTAATGAAGTTCACAACTTCATCTATATTCTTAACTCCTTTATCTTCTGCCATATAGCGTACAAATACAGAGTTAGAATTAGCTTCATACTGTTTGAAATAACGAACACGTGAGCATCTATCAAAGAAGTTTTCATCTATCTTTTCTGCTCTATTACAAGTCATTAATACAAGTTTCTTTGCTGTTGACTCTACTCCATCCAAGAATCCTAATAGATCCTTAGTTTCCCACCAATAATCGTTCTTCTCAATTTCATCAAACATAATTACTACAGGAGTAGTAAAGTTTTTGAAGAATGCACTTAGTTTATTAGCAGGATAGTCAGTCACAACAACAATAATAGGTAGATTACTTTCTAAGGCAATACGTTTAGAGAGCATTGTTTTGCCTGTACCTTTAGTACCAGCAAGTAATACACCCGTTGTTTGGTTAGAACTTTCAGAATTGAAATAAGTAAGCACACGGTTGATAAAGTTATTATCCTCATCTAGCTTATACAGTTTCTTTGGCATATTCAAATCACCGTTTTCTACTAGATAAGATTTTCCTTCCATACGATTAAATTTCAAATCGTATACTTTACCTTTAATAAGTTCATATGCTAATCCTTCTAACTTCGGTTTAACTGTGATCTCATTACCTACTTTAATAAATTCTGCCATAACTTCTGTTTTTTATGTTTTTAGTTTGTCGATTAACTCATCGACTTGTTTCTACGTGTGTACAACATAAAACGCTGTTTTAGGTTCATGTGTGTACAAATAATAGTTAAATAACTTTTCACGCAAAGGCCATGCTTCATTTGGAAAGCCTTTGCATTCAATTACGAAACCTTTACCGACAAAGTCTGGTAAATAGGTCATCGGTCTGTATCTTTTGTTTCCAAAAGTAAAAGCTGGAAGAAGTTCGTATCTGTGCTGCTCATAGTCTGCCTAGATCTTTGCTTCTTTCAGCTTTTTATATGTATAAGTTTCTAATTTACTTCGGAATTTTATTCCGTCGTATTCATTAGGAGTTGCATTCCTTACTCGTCCCTATTTCTTCTTTCTCTGAATCATCGTATTCAAATTCGTTAATTGAATTAATTTTCAAAGTTACATCATATACTCCTAGTAACCGGTCAATACCTATACATATTGCTCCACTAAGTATGATAATACATGTAAACGGGAACTGTAAAATGTTTGAGATGCTTCTCTTTATTTTCTTACTCATAGTTGTTTTGTTAACCAGTTCTTTACTTTTTCAAATCCATTAGCTTTAATAGCATCGGATATATCTTTTGCTTTAAATCTTTTGTGGACTAACATACCTTCTAAGCCTGTTTTTTGGCTTATTTTACGGAGATATTTCACTCCAGCTTCATCTCTATCAAACATTATAATAATACGTTTAAAACGCTTCTTTAAGTGCTCTAA
>OLGN01000515.1_pt1 | contig 31486 bp, 31 predicted proteins | sample 1605941 | NCBI WGS metagenome assembly OLGN01 (sample SAMN03283269) | human gut metagenome | biome: human-associated habitat; material: feces | host: Homo sapiens | place: USA | collected 2013
TTTCTCCGTAATTTGAATTGCTTATCGTTCCTCCGGTCAACGGCAAATATGCTGCGGCATTCTCGGCTATTCCTGCAAGCTTAGCTTTTTCTTCGTCAGTATAATCATTACTGGATAATCCTTTCCCTTCTACTTTATCTACCTTCGCACGATCTAAATCTGTGCTTTTTTTATTCAAAGATTGGATAGAAGCATTTAGCGCATTACACGATGAATTCAACGCATCTGATTGTGATTGTAAAGCGGCTATAATCATTTTATTCTGTACCGGATTTGTACTGTTGATATTCCATGCAGAATCAACTATTGTTTTATTAGCTCCTGCCTCGATTCCCTCTAGCTTAGCTTTTTCTGAATTTGTATAATCATTGGTTGACAGTCCTTTTCCGGTTTCTTTCATTACTCTAGCTTGCAAGGCTTCGTTAGTGGACGATGAAATGGCGTCCGCTCTGAAATTAGTATACGCCTTTGCCTGTTCCAGAATATCTTCACCGGCAGGCGTTTTCCCGTCCAGATACTCAAAGTTATCATTTATTGCATCAACACACTTTCCCACATTTGTACTGCCCTGTATTTTTATTAATCCGTCTGCCATTATTCCACCTCCGTATGAATAATATTATTTCCTGCCAGTTCGTCCCATGTAGCGTTTAACTGCTCCATTGTGTATCCTGCATCTCCTAGACCGTACCACGTGTTATTGGCTGTAATTTCATTCTTTATCAATTCTGTACGTACCGAATCATAACCGCCGTTAATTCGTCCTTTACTGGTTATTGTTTTTCGTAATGAACCTAATTCTATGCTTACAGCTTCACCTGTGATTCCGTCAACGGTTTTCTTAACTATCTGCTGAATGGTATTGATACCCAGTTCTTCGTTGTAAATTGTACCGATATCACCCAGTTCACAACGCTGTAAATTAATAAATCCTTTATACAAATCGAAATCAACTAAATTCGCAAATGTGACACGATAATTGACAACAGGCGAACATTCTAACAGCATGTAGTCCTGTACTTTCTTATTGAAAAGAGATTTGACGTCATCAATAGTAAACTTGTTTCCCAGTTCCTGCCTTACTTGCGTTTCCGTGAGAGAAATCTGATAAGATTTCATAGGTGCAACAGGCAGCGGCGGTAAATTAAAACGATGAAAACTAACGATACCGTTATATTGTGCCGTGACTTCTTCTCCGTTTTTCAGCGGATCGTATGTATATTTTCCTACCCAATATAAATCCCCGCAATAATCAGACAGGTCAACATCTTCTTCAATTTCGGTCATGTCAACACCGTAACTTATATTAAACGCATTCGACATACCACGCTGTTTGTTGACTGTAACATTGAAATTGTCCCTGATGATTTCACCGCCCCAGACATTGATAAAACAATTATCAGCTCCTAATAACGCCTTAGTGGGGGACATATCCTCATAATATGCAGAATGCATAAACGGCATATTTTCGTATGATGTATCGCCTTTGAGGTCACTGAAAAATTTAAAACGGTCAGTCGGCTTGCCGGTTGTAAATGAACCACGTTTATCGTATGTATGGGACATTATCCAGTTCAACGCATCCGGACCGTTCAAAATACCCGATTGGGTAGAACAAATAAAATAGAAATTCAGGTCATAGAAAATATGCATTGCATCAACAGTACGCTGCTTTGTTCCGTCTGAGGACATTGACGTGCTTTTTCTGTAAATACGGAATAATTGTCCCTGCACTTTGATAATGTTGTATTCAATAAGAAATTTCCAGTTTCCTAAATCGTCAAACGGATGGGTAAGAGTCAGTGAATATTCACCGTTTAGCACCTCTGTGATTTTACATTCGGTAGGACATAAAATCCTTATACCGTTATGACTGAAATCAGTTTCATCGGATTTGTAAACGGAAATGTATTCATACTGTTTCATTACAGCCACCTCGTATTGGGAGTAACGTCAAAAACAAGAAGCTTCTGCTCCGTATGCTTATACTGTCTTACTGTGCCGTCCGGCATGGTATGCTCCCATGTGTATTCGGGCATTAACCTAAATTTGACGGTATTTTCTCCCGGTTCAAGCATAGGAAATTTACCGCTTGTCATTTCACAGCAGACTTTTCTTACTCCGCCTTCAAGTCTGTAAGCCAGTCTGAGAGAAGTGTTAATAAACATTGTGGCTTCGGGACTGAGATAATGATATATAGGCGTTCCGTTTCCTGACGGTGTGTAAGTATCGGTATATTCGCCGTTTGCAGTTCCGCTGTCAATTATCAGCAGATCGCCGCCGTTTACGGTCATTTCAATACGCCCTGCCCAGCGGAAGAAATACAATGGCTCGCAGGAATACGAACCGCCCGCCGTTACCTTTATCGTCTTTTCCGGTTGGCTGTCTTTTATATCCGTGAATATGTGGGATATAACAGGATTATCTACGTCATACCTGAACGGTTCAACAGTGAAGATTATAGGTATTTTTCCGAATCGTACCGATAATCTTTCGGGAGATATAGCTGAATGAACAAATGCATTATAATATTTTGATGTATCACTGCTTAAAATCAGCTTGCCGCTGCCGTTTAGCCATTTGTTAATTTCATTAACTTTTGCATGGTCGGTGATACCTAAAACAAACGACAATTGAACATTTTTAAATTCGTCCTTGACTTTATTCAGTGGGTACAATCGCCCCGGTATTTCAACTGTCTGCAATGTTCTTTCAGCCTTAGGGGGAATGGGTACGCTTTCCAGTATACCGAATTCCCGACTGTCTTTGCCGTTAAAAATAAAGTATCCCATTTTTTTCACACTCCTAACGCCATTTCAGCTTGTCTTACTTTCAATGCAAGCTTATACGCAGTATCTTCAATGTCATCATCATTATGTATTTCTACTTTATCTATGATTACCGTTATACCGCTGTTTGATTTTTCGGAAGATGTATTGTGATTTTTGGTGTTTGAAAATGATGAAATATCGGCATTGACCATAGTATCAAAACTTGTAGGTAAAGCATTCTGCATATCCTTAGTGACTTTGTCCATTTCGTCAACAAAACCTACACCGACACCTTGAGCAAGGAATATACCGACTTTATCTCTGAACAGTTTTGACGGTGAATGAATGCCAAGAGCATTCTTGATACCGCTTAACAAACTGCTTGCCATTTCTTTTATTTTATCCCATATTATATTTACACCATCAATTAAACCATCTGCCAATCCTCTTACAATGTCAATACCGACCTGCAGCCAATCTTGTTCCACCAGTGCATGGTCAATAGACTGTAATCCCTTTTTATATGCAGATTCTCCTCCTAATTCTAACGTTGTTTTAATGGTTCTTGCCATTGCTTGTTTCACCTACCTTGTAAAGCCACATCTGAATAATATCCCCGGGCTGCATTATCATAATTTCCTGATAGCTTAAGCCTATTGACAGTCCTTTATAGAATAGGCGCAAGCGATTTTCACGCCTGCGCCCTAGGAATTTCCCTCGCTTGCTTCTTTTTCGGCTTCAATTTCTTCAAGGTCAATATCCTTTTCAACAGTTCGCACATTGTCAGGAATCGTATACTGTGAACCGCCGTTTATTGCTGTAAACAGCGTATCAACTAGTTCTGCTCCTTTTGAAAAATCAAGATTAACTTCAAAAAATTCCGGAGTAAATTCCTGCATTTTTTCTCCGGTACTAAGTCCAAGGGATATGTCACAGTTCTTTTTGGCAACCGCACCGTTTGCCAGTGCACATAAAACATTACAGAGTAAATTACATACCTGTAATTCTTCTAGTTCTGAAAATTTTTCTCCCAGTTTGCTTACGTCTCCGCCGCACAAATCAGCTATAGTATTCATTGCTGTTGCTTTCAATTGTTTTTTCCGCTGTTACAGCTTTACCGATAATAAAACCGTTTCCGTAAGTCGGCGCACCTGTTGCAGAATCATAACCCGTAATCTGCGCCGCTACCGGACATTTCAATCCTATCTTCTTCAAAATACTTGTAAGAATCGTCATACTCCAATTTGCCGCCCTTAGCAGGACCTATACCCATAAAATAGCGTTTTGCAAGTCCGATAACCGCATGATTTGCAGGAACGCCTACCGACTGAATAACCTTTGTAGGAAACGGGAATACGTCATTTCTGTATGTACCGTCAGGGGCAAGAACTGTTGTAGCGGGCATAACCTTTGTGAAATAGTCAACGGGATTGACAATTAAAATTACTTCGGAAACTGTTCTTGTGCCTCCGTTAGGATTAGTTGCAAGAGTTGAAAGAAGCGTAGCAGAACATCAATGAAAATTTTGAAAATGAAATACTTGCAAATACCGTATTCAGCCTATGAAAACATTATTTCAAAGCATATTCTGTCAATTTTAGGTAAAGAATTTATGTCCAATCTGACCACACAGAAGCTTAATGATTTTATTCACTACAAATTAAATCACGGTCGCTTGAACAGAAATGGCGGACTTTCTGCAAAATCGGTTCGTGACATTATGACAGTTTATCGAAGTATTTAAGCTTTTGCGGTGAGGGAATACGTTATTCGTAAAACTTTTGAAAGAAAAAGGCTTGAGTCTTATCTTTTGCACAACCAAAATAATACAAATATTTCTGTTCTACTGTGTCTTTTTACCGGACTTCGTATCGGAGAACTTTGCGGTCTGAAGTGAGGCGATATTGATTTTGAGAATGGTACTATTTCTGTGCAGAGAACTGTCCAGGGAATATATAAGCACGGCAAATCGGAAGTTGTTATTGGCTCTCCAAAAAGTAAAAGTTCTGTTCGCATTGTTCCTGTTCCCGACTTTGTGCTTACAATTTTGAAAGCACAAAGAAAAAGTGATGATTTTTACATCATCACCGGAACTTGCAAACCTACCGAACCTAGAACTATGCAGAATCGTTTTAATGCTATTTTAAACTCATGTAATATAAGAAATGTGAATTTTCATCTTCTGCGTCATACTTACGCAACCGTTTGTATTGAAAATGGATTCGACCCAAAGACTCTCAGCGAGCTGCTCGGTCATGCGGACGCAAGCATTACCCTCAACCGATATGTTCATTCTTCTATGCTGATGAAGAAGAATTATGTTAGCAGATTAAAACTTACAGCTTAAGTTTTCAGCCGTCGAAGTTTCGTAATTAAGTTTATAAAAACCGCCTATTTTACGTGGTTTGCAGTTTGAATTTTACTAATTGGCGGAATTGACGAAAGTCAAAACGAATCTCTCAAGTTCTATTATATAACATTTTTTACGAAAAATTATTGAAATATATGTAAAGGTGTGGTATTATGGAAAATACGGGAGGTGTTCTGTATGATTCGGATTGCGGTTGTTGACGATGAACCTTTAATAATAGACATGATATCCGAAAAAGTATCCGATATATTGAATAAGCATAAAATCAACTATGAAGTTCTTACCTTCACGGATGGCAAAAGTCTGATAAAAAGCTTTGAATGGCACAGATTTAATTTAATTATATTAGATATTGATATGCACGATATTACAGGTATAGATGTTGCGAAAAAAATCAGGAGTTATAGTGAATCAACTACCATTATTTTTGTGACTAACAAAGACGAGATGGTTTACGAAGCAATTAAGTTTGTACCTTATAGGTTTATACGAAAAACTAAATTTGAAGCTGAAATACATGAAGCAATTGAAAGCTTTTTAGAGAAGAACGCTCGAAAAAAAGAAGTTTTAATATTTTCAACTGAAAACGGCAAAAAAACTCTTCCTGTTTCAAATGTTATATTTATCGAGGTAGACAGTCACAAATTAACTATCCATATGAAAAGTGGTATGCTTGAAGCAAATGGAACGCTTAAGGATATTGAACTGCAAGGCAGAGACTATGGATTTATTAGAATACATCAGAGTTATTTAGTAAATTTCAGATTTATAACTGTCATAAATCACAAAGGAGTGAATTTGGACAGCGGAGAATTGTTGCCTCTCGGCAGAGGAAAATATGAGAATGTAAAAATGGAACTAATGAGATTTTCAAGGGAGCTTGAACTATGATTTGGAATATTATAGAATATACAGCTACGCTCATAGAATGTCTGATAAGCGCAGATTTTATATAAGCCGATTTTTAAATTATAAAAATAAAAAGTATGGCTTGGCTGGTTTTGCGTCAATTGTGATTTTTGATTTTTTTATTACAAATCTTTTGAATCAATATGTTTTATTTGAAGGCGCATTAGGTTTTGTAAGAATTATAGGTAACGTAATAATAGCCTTGATTTTTATGAAAAGTTCAGTATTTGAAAAGATAGTAGTTTGCACATTATCCGATATAACGTTGCTTATAATAAGCTTTCTCTCATTAAATATACTATCTGGTATATTTGGTTTTACTGTACCGGAATTGATAGAAATGAATGGACTAATAAGAATTATAAATTTATTTGTAACAAAATTTGTATTTTTTATGTTCACAAGAATTATTATAGCCATAAAAAAGAAAGAAGCATATACGCTGAATTTAACGGAATGGATAGTATTGGTTACAATATTCCTCATTACAGTTTTTGCGGAAATGAAAATCTTTGATATCGCTGTTGAGTTTAAGCTATCCGAAAGCGATCCTTCGATTCTTGCAGTTGGTTCCGGACTATTTTTAATCGATATTTTAGTTTATATATTGATGAGCAGAATAAGCAGAAAAAATTTGGAGAGAACACAGTTGTTGATAGATAAAATGCAGCTTGACGTATACAAAGATCGCCTAACCGAAACGCAAAAGCAATATAATGAAATCAAGTCGATACGTCATGATATGAAGAATCATCTTCAATGTATTTTATCTCTTATAAAAAAGACCAAATATGATGAATCTCAGGAATATGTTGAAGATATGTTGGAAAATAAATTGGATTTTGTATATCAATTTATAGATACGAACAATAACATAATAAATGTTATATCTAACGCAAAGTTGACGTTATGCAGAAATGAAAAAATAAAAACTGTCATTAATATTAGCTCGTTCAGGCTGGAAATGGACGACTCTGATATCTGCGTTATTTTGGGGAATCTTTTTGACAACGCTATAGAAGCCTGCAAAAAAATTGATGAAGATAAAATGATATATTTTGAAATTTCACAAAAAAAGGGGTATGTAAATTTTATAATAAAGAATTCTATTAAGAAATCTGTATTAAAAAGTAATCCGAATCTTAAAACAAATAAATCGAACGCCGTATGGCATGGTATCGGATTGAAGTCCGCAAAAGAAACGGTAAGCAGATATGGCGGCATGATAGATTTTTATGAAAATAACGATTTGTTTGCAGTCGATGTATGGATTCCGAGTGAAAAAATCGAATAAAACTTGTCAAATAGGAAAATTTCTTGTAATTTAGGAAAATTCGTTGACTTTTTATTTTAAATTGGTTATTATTTTCTTAGAAGGAAGTGATCGTAAATGATCCACAATCTAAGCGAGATAATAACCAATTTTTTAGCATCAAAAAAGGTGATAAACGAAAACGAATCTGATATATATATTTATGGTTATGAAACATTTTTTTCGGGCGTGATAGACTTGATCATAACCTTGATTTTAGGAATATTATTTAGGCGTTTAATTACAGCAATCGTGTTTTTCGTTATGTTTGTATCAGTACGAATGTATACTGGAGGTTATCATGCTGACAGCTATTTGAAATGCAAGATGATTTTTATTGGTATCATAATCAGTGTTCTTGGAGTGACGTACATAAAGTTTCCATTGTATATTGTGTTTTTAATTATAGCTTTGTTTTTGATAACTGTTTATCGTTTGTGTCCGATTGAAAATCCAAATAAACCGCTGTCAAAACAGCAAAAAAGAAAATACCGTAAAATCAGTTTGCTTTACTCGATCATCTGGAGTATAGCAGCGATTATAACGTATTTTAATACAACTCACATTTCAATGACAATTGTAAGCAGCGAGTTTATTATCTCATTGCTTATGTTCGTTGGAATAGTGCGAAAGGAGGGAAAAGGCAATGAAAAAGAATGCGATTCTTAAGGCAGTTGCTGCAATCGGTCGTAAGTCTGCATTAAAGGCTTATAACGCTTCTTCAGCATATGGCTCTTATCAGCCGAAAGAACCTTTAACCTTGAAAAAACTGAAAAAGTAAAACTGCTAATATGCCAAATCAAAGCACGACAATAATGCGAACGCTTAGACGAGTTATATTTATTTATCGTACATAAAGTGTTCGTATTATGAAAAACAAATTTATAGATCAATTAAATTGTTGATCGGAAAGGACTAAAAAATGAAAAAGACTTTTAAGAAAATCGCTGCCTCTGTTATGGCAGTTGCAACACTTGTAATGAGTTCAACAATTGTGAGTGTTAATGCGGCAAATGTTGCTGGCTTAGAGGGTACGGCGTTTAATTTTAAAATGGGACGCGGCTTAAAGAATACGAAAAATTTAACTAAAAGTAATGACCTCAGCTATGCTATGATAGATATACATCAAAGTAATTTATCCAGCACAGCTACTATGAATTTTTGCATGAAGAATTCTTCTGGAACAGCAATTAGCCCTTCAAAGACACGAACAAATAATGTATACTTTGAGCTAACTTATTATTCAACACCCGCAAATAAGTCTACAGTAACTCTTCAAGGTCTTGCAGGTTATTATGAAGTGTATGCAAATGGTGGTGTTATAGCATAATTGTACTAACAAGCCAAAATCAATAATAAAAGTTTGTAAAGGCTGATTCATTATTTGATATGCGTAGGTCTTTACGCTGTATATACTTCAGAACCTGTCCACATAGGCATCTGCACACGTCTTTTTTGGCGAATTTTCCTGATAAACTGCGTTAATTTTCCTTGCCATACGACAGTATACCTGCAAAAAATCACCTTGTTTTCAGAAAAATTCTGCTCAGAGATCCGTATATATTTCCTATGTGTACAGGTTCTCAACTCTATTGCAAAATGATTAATAAATTTCGAGATGAAATTATGTCAGACAGGGTGCAAACTGTAAGACGGGTTGTCGCTCATCAGGGCATATATTTTATTTAAGGGAGACAACTATGAAAAAAATAATTTGCGTGACACTTGCATTGTTGATGCTATTGTGTACCGCCTGCTATCCTACCGGAGAGGAAATGGTGAATAGCATTGAAGAAATTGATTTGTTTGAAATGAACAAATCTGATAATGAAAATATAACCTTTGATTTTAACGAATCTCCCAAGTACGAAAAAAGTTATCCCTGCTTTACAGCAAAATTTGTGGAAAAGGAGAAATTTCAGGAACAAGCCAGCCAAATCTTCTTAGAGGATCAAAATATTAATGACTATACGATTCAGGATAACTTGACAAGCAACTGGAATGATAAAGAAAATACTTTTACACTGTACAAATTCAATCTTTACAAAGATATTTTTAATGATTACAACGGCGCTTTCGCATTAGACAACGGATATATATACTTTGACAGGGGCGGCATTAGAAAGGGATATGAGACTTCTAAATCAGCGATTGATGACTATAAAACTCCAGAAAATGTTCGTAAACATTACGCCGATGATAAAACCAATGCTGTTGATCTTGAAACTGTTAAAACAGAGTCTGAGGATATTTTAAAGTCATTGGGATTTGATATAACATCTGAACCGGAGATATATGTCATTAATAAAAAAGCGCTTGAAAGTATTTCAATATTTAAAAAAGATCAATTGGAAATTTTTAAAGAAGAGGACGAGGCTTACCTTATACAATACAGAAAATCTATAAATGGTTTAAATCTGCCGGCATTTAATACCTTCTCTCCCGCTAAAGATTATTCCAGTATTGATCCGTGGGTTTCATTTATATATTCAAAAAACGGCATAGAGCTATTTAGTTATTGCCCCATAGAAATAGTGGATAAAACCGAAAACAAGAACATCTGCTCATATGAAACTGCCATTTCTGCCGCAAAAAGCTATGTTGAAAATACAAAACTTTATAACAGCGAAATTGTAAATGTTTCAGGCGGAGAGCTTAATTACATTACGGAATATGATTATATTGATCATGTTGTAAATATAAAACCTGTGTGGATTTTTATAAAAGAGTCTTTGTTTAATGACAGGAAACCGTTCTATGACAGTATTATTATCGATGCGTTGACCGGAAACAAATATGAGTAAATAATGAGGTGAAGGATAATGAAACTTTTTATTTCTTACCAGAAAAAAATATTTACGTCACCTCTTATATATATTAGTATAATTGGAATTGCTTTGTTGTCGTATATGGGTATGCCCAAAATTGACCTTGAATTCGGTGTCATACACGCATTTGATATTATGATAGAGTTGAGCGTTTACAATAAAATAATGATGATTTTTGTCAGTATTCCATTTACTGCGACTTTCTGCAATGAATATAATTACCGCGTTACCAATTCTATACTTATAAGAACAACGGAAAACAAATATCTTATGACCCATATTGTAATGACTTTTATTCTATCGGTTATAACAGCATTTTTGGGAATAATGCTTTGTATTGCGACAATGTCTTTAAAGTATCCTTTCTTTGTTTATGACATGTCCTTTGATGGGTGGGCAATTGAATCTTTATGCATTAATGGGCATGAGTATCTTTACCTGTTTATTAAAGTATTGCTTCGCTCTATAAGTCTTGCTGCATGGAGTATATCAGGACTCGCAATATCGGCGGCATTTGTTAATCCGTTCGTTGCTGTTATATCACCGTTGATATTTTCGTATATAATAGAGCTTTTTACAGTAAATACAAAATCAGGCAAACGGGTTATTCCTGATCTGTACAGGCTTTCGCAGGGCTATACAAACGTATCTGAAAGCTGGATCGTATCCTGCGGTTATATAATACTTGTGTTTTTAATATTAGCCGTGATTTTCTCGTTGGTATTTATATTTCTGGCAAAGAGGAGGCTAAGAAATGAGTTTAGTTTAACAGGTATTTGCAGTTCTTCGGCAGAGTTTCCGTAAATGGACAACCGATTACAGAATATGGACTATCTTTATACTTATTTTTATTATGATAAATGAAAATGTCAGAAGTCTTGCAAGTCTTAGTGAGAAGCTCGGCGAAAATTCAACCGTATGGATATTTCCATTTCTGTATTCACAGTTTCACTTAAAGCTGATATTTACACTCCCTTTGGTACTCCTTTACTGTAACGCTCCTTTCATTGAGCAAAATTCCTTATTTATCATAAGTCGGTGTGGAAAACTGAAATATACAATAAGTCAGATATTCTACATTGTAATTTCAGCACTCTTTTATTACATATTCATATTTGCAGTATCGATTATTCTTTCTTTGCCTTATGCCGATATAAGCAATGAATGGGGTAAAATATTAAATATTATTGCGTATACCGATGTATCATTAATAGAAGGCTTTAACTTTCTTGATTCATCTGGCATGGTAATAACCTACTTTAAACCGTTTCAAGCCGTATTATTTACTATTCTTATGTCAGTACTGTTGGCTGTGGTTATCGGACTTATTATATATGCTGCAAATATAATAACCAAAACTAAATATATCGGCTGTTTAATAAGCAGCCTGATAATTGTATTCAGCTCTTTTGGCGAAGTATGGGGTAACAAAAAGTTTTTGCCGTATTCCCCTGCTTCTTGGATAACTCTTGATAAGCTTGACGTAGGCGGACTTACAAGCAATCCGACGTTCACCTATTGTCTTACAGTATATCTTGTAACGATAGTGATACTTACTGCGTTAATACTTGTGTTCGGACGTAAGCAAACGGTTGATGCAATGAAATAGGAGGACATGATGATTAAAATAGAAAATGTAACAAAAAAATTTAAGGAAAATACGGTACTTAATAACGTAAGCATTAACTTTGAAAAAGGAAAGATACATGGTCTGATCGGCAGAAACGGCAGCGGAAAAACAGTGCTTATGAAATGCATATGCGGATTTATTCCTGTTACAAGCGGAAGTATCACCGTCAGAAATAAGGTTATAAGCAAAAAAAATACACCTGAAAACATAGGCTTGATTATTGAAACTCCCGGATTTCTTCCTAATTACAGCGGATACAGAAATCTGAAATTTCTTGCAGATATAAGCGGAAAGGCGAACAAAAATGCAATAATACGCTCTATTGAAAGCGTGGGACTTGATCCACACAGCAAAAAGCACGTAGGAAAATACTCTCTTGGTATGCGTCAGAGATTGGGACTTGCGCAGGCTATTATGGAAGATCCCGATCTACTTATCCTTGACGAGCCGATGAACGGTCTTGACAAAGACGGCGTAAAGGATATGAGAGACTATCTGCTCAAGCTGAAAGAACAAGGAAAAACAATGCTTATTGCCTCGCATTCGGCAGAAGATATAGAAATTCTTTGCGATACGGTATGCGAAATGGATAAGGGTGTTTTGACTAAGTTGAAAGGATGGTAAAATATGAGAAAATCTCATCTGTTACCGCAATAAAGCATTATCAACTGTGTTCCGGCAAGGTAACATTTCAAATGTGACCTTTATCGTTCTGTCAGATACGCAACAGAAAGTCTTAAAAATTAAAATCCCCACTTGAACTTAATAAAGCAAGTGGGGACTTATAATGAGAAGATAGTAAATAGTCATAAACTACATTTATATTTTACACTTTATATTTAAACAAAATATAGAAATAATGTAAATATTTGATTAATTTTATATTTATATATTGATTTTTGTAAATTTTTGGTATATAATGTGCTTATAAGTATATTTAATAAAGTTTATTTAAGGAGAAATTATTATGAAAAAATTTAAAAGATTTTTAGCAGCAATTACAACAGTTGCTGTTTCGGCAGTTTCTTTTTGCAGTATGTTTACAGCAAGTGCTAATGCAGGTAGGGAAACGTTTCGTATTTATGTAGATGTACCAATCAACTCCGGAGTCAGTGATGTTTGTTTGAATCTGCGTTACGATCCTGATGTAACAGATGTTTGCAGATTTTATAAAGGTATGCTTAATAATTCATATTCATTTAATATAATAATGAATAGTGGAAAGTATTGTGGTATCGATGCGTACTATAGCGCTACCAGTAATCTTAATGCTGCGGGAACACTTGGGGTAATCGCAATGACAGCACCGAACAATATTGACAGTATTTTTGATTTAGTAGACCTTAACTTTGAATATATATGTAATTCAGCCGGAATAGATTTACCGACAAGCAGAATAAGAATAAATGATGTAATGGTGGGAGATGTAAATCAGGATGGAAAAGTAAATTCCGCTGATGCGACCCTTCTCAATAATTATTTAAATGGAAAAGCTTCTTTAAGTGGAAATGCATTGAGAGCAGCTGATACTACCGCAGATTTTGGAGTAACCAAAGACGATCTCACACACTTAAATAATTACTTAAATGGAACAGTTAGATATTTTGATGCATAGCTGTCTGTTCCTACGTGCACTACTCCTATAAATACTTTTTTACTCATAATTATTTACCTCATTTCTAAATTTAGATATAAAAAATACACCCTGTTTACAGAGGTACATTTTTTCCCCAAAAATAAATAAAAATATACAATATATATTTAAAATTTTTGTTAAAAAAATCAATAGAAAAAAATAAATTATATGGTATTATTTGGTTATAAGTATAAATATAATTTTTTATATTTATAATATTAAAGTATTGAAGTAATTAAAATGAAATCAAAAATGAAAAAAACAATTGCATCACTTTTAACAGCCGCAATAGCAACTATGTCGTTTGGCAGTATGATGACAGCTAATGCAGCATCATATAATAAGACTTTCAGAATTTATTATAGCTTAAAGACTAATAATTCTGGAGTGTCAAAAATGACATCACAGCTGAAATATAATTACAATATAGTGGAGGTTAAAAAAGTTATCAAGGGAAATTTAGGAGGATCTCATGGGTTTTCTCAGGATACATATGGAGTAATGGATGTCAGCTACAATAATACGCCTAATATTAATACGCAAGGAACGTTGATGTATGTTTCATTTGATGCGCCAACAAGCGTAAGCAATCTATCTGATTATGTTCAATCATATAAAGTAACCAGTGTGAAAAATACTGCTGGAGCAAGCCTTCCTATATCAACAGTATCTACGGATATAGTTTTGGTTGGAGATATTAATCAAGATGGAGAAATAAAAAGTAATGATTTACTTAAATTAAAAGAGCATTTAAGTTCAAATACATTATCAGGAAACGCTTTGAAAGCAGCAGATGCAAACGGAGATTTGAATGTAGATGAAGATGACTATGAACTGTTGAGAAAATATATTCTGAATTTAGAAGATTTTGATAAGTAGTCAAGAATAATTTAATAAATGTATACAAACGACCTTTTGTAAAAAGGTCGTTTTATATTTGTCATGGGCAGTGCAAAAAGCACACTGAACAAGTACAAGGTTTACCATATTGTAAGCGAATGATACGCAGTATTTGGTATATAATAATAGCAAGGTACAGATTTTTCAGTAAAACCTTTAGCCGGTGGCTGTGTAGGTACTATTTATGAAAAGAGGATTATTAATTATGGAAAAAATTAAAGCTATTCAGTATGGATGCGGAAAAATGAGTAAATATACATTGCGATATATGTATGAACATGGAGTTCAGATTGTGGGTGCAATTGATATAGATCCTGAAGTGGTTGGTATGGATATTGGTGATTTTGCAGAGCTTGGTGTAAAAACTGGTGTGATTATCAACAGCAATGCCGACGAAGTTTTGGACAATACTGATGCTGATATCGCAGTTGTTACACTTTTCAGTCTGGTTAGTGACTGCTACGAACATTATGTTAAATGTCTAAGCCGTGGAATCAATGTCATTTCAACCTGCGAGGAAGCTACCTATTGTTGGACAACAGATCCTGTACGTGCTAACACTCTTGACGTAATTGCAAAAGAACATGGCTGTACATTTGTCGGAAGCGGCATGGAGGATACTTTCTGGATAAACATGGTTGGTATGATTGCCGGGAGTTGTAATAGCATCAAAAAAATCGAAGGCGCAGTAAGCTATAATGTTGAGGATTACGGACTGGCTTTAGCAAAGGCTCATGGAGTAGGATTAAACGCAGAAGAATTTGAAAATCAAATTGCACATCCTGAAACTATAGAACCGTGCTATGTATGGAATTCAAACGAAAGCCTTGCTGCAAAGCTTGGACTTACAATTAAAAGTCAGACGCAAAAATGTGTTCCTTATTTTAAGGAAGAAGATGTTTACTCCTCTACAATGCAGCGAATAATTCCTAAGGGAGAGTGTATTGGAATGGCAGCTGTTGTAAAAACCGAAACATTTCAAGGTCCAATAATTGAAACCAGATGTATAGGCAAGGTATACGGTCCTGATGATGGTGATATGTGCGATTGGAAAATAATAGGAGAACCGGATACAGAATTTCATGTAGTCAAACCTGCTACAGTTGAGCATACATGCGCAACTATTGTGAATCGTATTCCAAGCGTTTTAAATGCGCCGTCAGGTTTGGTAACTGTTGATGAATTAAATGAAATTTCGTATTTAGCCTATCCAATAGAATTTTACTGTTGATAAAAGTAATTAGACCCATTCGATAATCAGATAAACTGCGTAAATTTAAACGGCTGTAAGCAATTGGTAGCTTACAGCCGTTTTAATGGATTTTATAAAATTATGTTTTGCTTTATAAATCTTTAGCTATTAAATTTGCCGACCAGGCAATTAATTTTTGCGATACAAATTCAAGATCATCTGTGGGATTCAACAATAATATTTCTTTATCCTGTGAATTGATATTTTCAAGCAATATTTTTCTTTTATTTATATATTCTTCGCATTCAAGATAATACTTTGCTTGAATTACAAAGAAAGCCGATTTAAGCAAAGATTTTAAAATATCGTCGCTTTTTTCATGAATTGCATTATGAACGCACATATGATAAATATTACAAGCGCCTAGTCTGACCGCACGGGAAATATCTTTGTTGGTTATCAGATTTTTTATAAAATTCAAACTGCCATACAGCGCTATGGTATCATGATAAAATTGAAAAAGATCAGATCTGTCCCAATTTTCAAGTTCTTTTTTACCTGAAATAAAACCGCATATCTTTTCACGCATAGGCATTTTGCTTATGATTTCATCGTAACGCTTTATATCGGAATAAATTAATTTATCGAAAATCACAACAACGTCAATATCACTGTTTTCAGTTGCTTCACCTCTTGCGTAACTGCCTTGAATGCCAATGAAAATTATACGTTTCGGAAAACTTTCGTTTATTTTTTTCGTAAAGTCTTGAAGCCAATTTTCCAACATAACTTTTCCTTTCATATAAGTTTATTATTTTAGTATAGATGTCTCACTGCTTATTTTTATATACAAAAAATGCCGCTTACAATTTCTTGCAAACGGCGTATTTTGGAGCAGGTGATGGGAATCGAACCCACGTAGCCAGCTTGGAAGGCTGGAATTCTACCATTGAACTACACCTGCATAATCATTATTCTTATATTAAATTATTCCTCAATCAACGATATTAATTATATCACAGTTTTTAATATATGTCAATAGTTTTCTTACTTTTTTTTAATTTTGTTAATATTGTATATTACTTTAAATATAATTAAAATAATTTGTACAGAATCACTGTAAATGAAATTATAATATAATAAAAAAGTACGCTTTGAAACTCAAAGCGTACTTAATTATATATAGTAAATTATTTACCGTAATAAGCGAGCATATAAAGCTTCTTTAGTTCATCGATTCTTGGAAGACGTGGATTAGCAGTTGTGCACTGGTCATCAAATGCCTTGTATGCCAAGTCATCAAGAGCATCCTCAAATACCTTAGGTTCAATATATGATCTCTTGTCGTTTTCGCCCGCTTCTTTAATTGAAAGTGGAATACCAACGTCTGTCATAAGCTTTCTTACAGCGTCTGCCAAAGCCTTAACACCTTCCTGAGCTGTTGCATTCTGCGGAACAAATCCCATCATCTTTGCAATTTCAGCATAACGTTCAGGAGCAATATAGTGATCATATTTTGGCCATGCTGCGAACTTTGTAGGAGTCGGTTCACCATTATACTCAATAACGTGCGGCAGCAGATAAGCATTTGCAAGACCATGAGGAATATGGAATTCACCGCCAAGCTTATGAGCCAATGAGTGGTTAACACCGAGGAATGCGTTTGTAAATGCCATACCTGCGATACAGGAAGCATTATGCATTTTCTCTCTTGCTTCAGGATCAGCCGTAGCATATGATGTAGGCAGATACTTAAATACAAGCTTGATTGCATGAAGTGCAAGAGCGTCTGTATAATCATTTGCAAGAACTGAAACATATGCTTCAATAGCATGTGTTAAAACGTCAAGACCTGTAAATGCTGTAGATGCCTTAGGAACTGTATAAACAAATTCCGGATCAATGATAGCAACATCAGGAGTCAACTCATAGTCAGCAAGAGGATACTTCATATTCTTGCTCTTATCTGAAATAACGGCAAATGAAGTAACTTCTGAACCTGTACCGGAAGTTGTAGGAATTGAAACCATCTTTGCCTTTTTACCCATCTTAGGGAACTTGTAAACTCTCTTACGAATATCCATAAACTTCTGAGCCATACCGATAAAGTCAGCATCCGGATTCTCGTAGAACAGCCACATAGCCTTAGCTGCGTCCATTGCAGAACCGCCGCCGAGAGCAACGATAACGTCAGGCTGGAATGAATTCATCACTTCAACACCCTTACGTACTGTTGTGAGATCAGGATCCGGTTCAACTTCGCTGAAGATTTCAACTGTAGGCTTGTTAGCGTTCTTGTTGAGCTGATATGTTACTCTTTCAACATAACCAAACTGAACCATACCAGGGTCAGCAACGATCATAACTCTGTGCATATCAGGCATCTTTGCAAGATACTGAACTGAACCCGGTTCAAAATAAATCTTTTCAGGAACCTTAAACCACTGCATATTCAATCTCCTCTTAGCAACTTTCTTTCTGTTAATAAGGTTCTTAACTGTAACGTTTTCTGATACAGAGTTTTTACCGTAAGAACCGCAGCCAAGTGTCAGTGACGGAGCCATTGAATTGTAAACATCACCGATAGCACCGAATGAAGCCGGTGAGTTAACAACGATACGGCTTGCCTTCATTGTTTCGCCGTACTTTTCAATAAGCTCTTCATTTGAAGAATGAATAACAGCTGTATGACCGGCACCGTGCTTTAACATTTCTTCACACATTTCAAATGCATGATCAGTTGTATCAGCCTTAACAACTGCCAGAACAGGTGAAAGCTTTTCAAGTGCCAAAGGATACTTTTCAGCGTTTGTACCGCCTATTTCTACACAGAGAACTTTAGTTTCCTTAGGAATTGTGATACCAGCCTTTTCAGCGATCTGCCATGGATACTGTCCAACAACCCAAGGCTGAACTGCCATCTTTTCGACATTGATAACAACGTCCTGAATCTTCTGGATCTCATCAGGCTTTGCAAAGTAGCAGCCATGTTCCTTCATGAAAGCAACTGCTTCATCATAAACTTCTGTATCGATAATAGCAGCCTGTTCTGAAGCACAGATCATACCATTGTCAAATGACTTAGAAAGAATAAGGTCATTAACAGCCTGCTTGATTTTTGCTGATTTTTCAATATAGCATGGTGTATTACCAGGACCAACGCCCAATGCCGGTTTACCTGCTGAATAAGCAGCCTTAACCATTCCCGGACCGCCTGTAGCAAGAATTGTAGAAACGTCAGCGTGATTCATCAGGAAACCTGTAGCTTCAATTGAAGGTGTTTCAATCCACTGTACGCAATTTTCAGGAGCGCCTGCTGCAATAGCAGCATCTCTGATAATCTCAGCAGCTCTTACTGAACATTTCTGAGCATTTGGGTGGAAACCGAAGATGATCGGATTTCTTGTCTTAAGACAGCTGATCGCCTTGAACATTGTTGTAGATGTTGGGTTTGTAACCGGTGTAACACCTGCAACGATACCTACAGGTTCGCCGATTTCAAGGTAGCTTTCGTCTACATTGTCTTCAATAACGCCTACTGTCTTCTCGTACTTGATTGAGTGCCAGATATATTCTGTAGAGAAAATATTTTTTGTTACCTTATCTTCAAAAATACCTCTGCCTGTTTCTTCAACAGCCATCTTAGCAAGTTCCATCTGTGCTGAAAGACCTGCAAGAGCAGCAGCCTTTGTAATATTGTCGATTTGTTCCTGATCAAGCTTCATGTACTCATCCAGAGCAACCTTTGCCTTCTGAACCAGACCGTCAATCATTACCTTAGGATCAACCTGTGGCTGTTCAGCAGTAATCTTTGGTTCTTCTTTCTTAGCCATAATGCATCCTCCTGAAAATATAAAAATTTTATTTGTACTTTCTTATTTGCATTGTTAATTTCTTAACAATGTTATTATATCATATTGTTATTTTTTTGTCAACCTTTTAAAGATATTTTTTATGCCGAAAACTAAGGCATATTTTGACAGCCTTTATTGCAATATGCCAAATTGTTTTATAAAAAAACCAATTTAGTTTATATTGGGTTTTCCTGAAAATATTCTTCAAGAATTTCCGCTGCATCCCCTACCAGTTCAACGCACGGACGCTTTTTATAGTATTCTCCCGTTCTTTCCGAAGGAACATAACTGCTGTCATTACCCTCAAGTCCCAGAAGCTGACGGCATACAATATACTTATTTTTTTCCTTGAATTTTTCTGCAAGCTCCTGAATTCTTTTGTAATGTTCAGTTTTACCGATTCTGTCATCAGGAAGAAAATATCCATATTTAAGTCCTGCTGCCATAAACATTCCGCTTACCGTACCACACACCTCACGCATTCTTCCCATACCTCCGCCGAACGACGAAGATAATTTCATAGCAGTTTCAAAATCCATTCCAAGGTCTTCAGCAAATGCCCCCAGTACCGCCTGTGAACAATTATAGCCTTTTGTAAATAATTCTTTAGCTTTTTCTGATTTACTCATTATTAGTATTCCTCCGTTTATGTCAATATTATTCATTTATTATTGTTATAATAAAAAATCGCAAGCTGAGTACGGTCTCTGAGTTCAAGTTTTTCAAGGATACTGCTTAAATAATTTCTGACTGTCCCTTCACTCAAAAACAATTCAGTTGCAATTTCCTTATTGCTTAATCCTTGAGCAACAAGACTGATTATATCTTTTTCCTTATCATTGATCCCGTATTTTTCATAATCAAAATCCGATGTTTTTTTCATAAGAACAGGCAGTTTGTTTATTACCTCGTCTCCGAAAACGGTTTGTCCTTTCATAACAGTTTTCAATGCAGGGACAATACATTCAAAATTCTGCTTTAAAATATATCCTTTAGTACCGATTTTTAATGCTTTAACAATATATTCGTCATCTGAAAATGTAGTTAGATACAGTATTTTTGCATCACTATGCTTTTCAAGTATTTTTTCTCCTGCTTCAATTCCCGTCATTCCAGACATACGTATATCCATAAGAAGGACATCGGGATCAAACTCGTCATACAGTTTAATTGCCTCCTCACCGCTGCTGCCAATTGCAGCAACCTTTAAGTCTTCAGAAGCCTCCAAAATAGTTTTAAGTGAAAGTGCAACCAAGTTATCATCATCTACAACTACTATATTCATAACATTCTTCCTTGCTTTTGTATTGAAATAAATATTTTAAATTTATTTTTTTCAGAATAGTACTTAAATATACCGCCCAAGCTTTCCGTACGGATTTTCATGTTTTCAAGACCAATTCCATCACTGTAAATAATACCATTGTTATTTGTACCGTTATCCTCGATCACAAGCTGATAAAAAGCCGGTTGTTCACGTATAGTAATAATAACTGAATCACCGTTGCTATATTTAATTATATTTGATATTCCCTCTTTTATAACTCCTATAAAGCAGAACTTTATATTTTTGGGAATATCCTCAGAAAAATCCATATCAAGCTTAACTTTAAAACTATCTTTCAAAGGCTTTGTCAACTCAATAACAGTATTTTTCAAGTCTACAGAATCATCATGAAGATTATGAACACTTTCTCTTATACTTGTCATTGCTTCATTAAGAGTATCCTTAACTTTTTCAAGTTCCGGTCTGAGTTTATCATCCTTATTTGTCACAAGAAGTGCACCCATCTGAAGAAGCGTCCTAGATAGCATATGACCTACATTATCATGAATTTCTCTTGCTATTCTGTTTCTTTCAGTTAAGACCGCAATTCTTATTTCATGATCTCTTCTTTCACATAAATACCTATTTTTTTCAGTCAGCAGAATATTTACTTCCTCCGACTGGTCTCTCGTTTCAATCAATTTATTTTGTGCCGTTTCAAGCTCAGAGGTACGCTTTTCCAAAAGAAAGCTAACAGCAATAATAGCAAAAATCAATACTATCTGAACATATCCAAACCTTTTTATATTAAAAAGTAATACTGTTCCGGTAAGAATTTCAAAAAATATTTTTCTTTCAGACATTATATCATAAAACATCAAAGGGAGCATACAGCAAAACACAGGATTATAAAAGCAAAGTACGATATATACAAACTGGACCGCAGCAGAAATTCTGCTTCCGATAAAGCATTGACTCATCGAAGATAATGATACTGATATTAAAAATGCAGCAATAGACAGTATAGCGCTTTCGCCATAATCAGTTATTAAGATAATGCATAATACAAGTACTGCAAGCTTATTCGTAATTTTATTCACACTGTCCTCCCCTCTATAATTTTATTTTAACATAAAATTTTCCATATGTCTATATTTCAAAAAAATTCTATATGACAAATGTCATATAAAAAAGTGACTTTTTTCACTTCACATAATATCAATTTTATTTTATAATGTTAGTATAACTTTATGAGGAGGAAATAAAATTGGCAAAAACAGTAGTCAAAATAGAAAACTTGGTTAAAAGATACAAAGAACTTATAGCCCTTGACCATTTTAATCTGGAAATCAAAGAGGGCGAAATTTTCGGTCTGCTGGGACCAAACGGTTCCGGAAAAACAACAACTATCAATTGTCTGTTATCCCTGCTTTCATTTGATAAGGGTACAATAGAAATTTTCGGAGAAAAAATGACTCCTTCCAATTATAAAATAAAAAAACAAATCGGTATTATAATGCAGAACGTGGCAGTTTTCAATGAACTGAATGTTTACGAAAATATTGATTACTTCTGCGGTCTTTACATAACAGATAAAAGTCTGAGAAAGCAATATGTACAGGAAGCAATCGAATTTGCAGGTTTGCAGGACTTTATAAAATTCTATCCGAAAAAACTATCGGGCGGTCTGCTCAGACGACTGAATATAGCCTGTGGCATTGCCCACAAACCAAAGCTTATCATACTTGACGAACCGACCGTTGCAGTCGATCCGCAAAGCAGAAACAAAATACTTGAAGGTATCGCTGAGCTTAACCGAAACGGTGCTACTATTATATATACTTCTCATTACATGGAAGAAGTAGAACAGCTTTGTACTCGAATTGCAATTATGGACAAAGGAAAAAATCTTGCAATAGGTACAAAAGACGAACTGAAAAAAATGATCAAAAATACTGAAACTGTCACAATTGAAGTCCTAGATCTTGAAGACAGAATTATATCTAAGATAAATGATCTTCCTCATGTTTACGAAGTCAGTTATAACGATAATAAATTGATGGTATATTGCAGCGGCGGAAAGCATAACCTCGTGCGTATCCTTGATGTACTGACTCAAAATAATGTTCCTTTCGGAAGAGTATTTTCAGAGCTTCCTACTCTTAATGATGTATTTCTTGAAATAACAGGTAAGGAACTTAGAGACAAGGAGGATTAAAATGTTTTTTCATAATTTTAAGTATTCCTTAAAAAATGCATTCAGACAAAAGGAATTTTTATTCTGGATCCTTGCATTTCCCATTATTCTTGGAACATTTTTTTATGTTGCCTTTAACAGTATGTATGAAAAGGAATCTATGTTCAATAAAATACCGGTGGCAATCGTTGAAAATACTGAAAATACTGCCTTTAAAGAAGTAATAAAAGAACTGTCCTCCGGAGAAGATGCTATGTTTGATTCTAAATTTACTGATAGCCAAACCGCACTTGATATGCTGAAAACAAATGATATCAGCGGAATAATAAACGTGGACAGCGAGCTTTCCCTTACCGTTTCAAATGACGGCATAAAGCAAACCATTATTAAATCATTTCTTGATCAATATCAAATACGTGAATCAATTATAACGGATACTGTAAATAACAATCCGCAGAATCTTCAATCCGTAATCGACGCTATGTCACAGGAAATAAACTGCAACGAAAGTCTTTCCCTATCAAATGGAAATATGGATACATACATTCAATACTTTTACAATCTTATAGCAATGGCTGCATTTTTCGGCTCTATTAGCGGATTATATATTGCTATAAATAATCAGGGAAATCTATCTGCAATTGCTGCTAGAAAATGTATTTCACCAACTAACAAGCTTACCTCCATAACAGCCAGCTTACTTGCAAGCTTTGTCGCTCAGGTCGTATGCGTCAGCATAGGAATTACTTATATATTATTTATACTTAAAGTAGATATGGGTGATAAAATACCTATGGTTTATTTATCAGGTGCTGTAGGCAGTCTTACCGGAGTTACAATGGGATTCTTTATAGGTTCATTCGGAAGACTAAATCAAAATGTGAAAATGGCAATTTCAATGTCGGTAACAATGCTGTCATGCTTTTTAAGCGGTCTTATGATAGGAAATATGAAATCGGTTATAGAAATGTATGTACCAATTGTTAACAGAATTAATCCGGCAGCGCTAATTTCAGACCTATTCTACTGCCTGAATATTTATAATGACTACAGAAGATATACAGAAAAATTTGTAACCCTTCTGATTTTATCTGTAGTTTTTACAATCGGAGGATTTTTATTGACAAGGAGGAAGAAATATGCAAGTCTTTAAGGCATTTGCAAAAATTGCCGGAAAAAAGAAATTTTCAGCTCTGTTATATATTGGCATCTTTATGATAATTTCAATTTTAATGGCAAATCAATCTGCCAAAGATAATAATTTCAAAGAAACTAAATTAAGCATATGCATAATAGATATGGATAATACCGCTGCAAGCCAAAAACTTGTTGATTACATAAGCTCCAATCACAATATTCAAGATATTGATACTGACAAAGACACTATTCTGGATTCTCTTTACTATCAGAGTACAGACTACGTTCTTACTATAAAAGAGGGATATTCAGACAAAATTTCTGCCGGAGAAGTTGACGATCTGTTTTCTAATTATAAGGTATCCGGAACATATTCAACTGCACTATTTGAATCTCAGTTGGATCAGTATGTTACAAATCTATCATGTTATATCGCAGGCGGATTCAGTATTGACGACGCTATATCAAAAACAGCACAGACAAGCAACAGTGAAATTAAAGTTAAAACCGAAAATTTTTCTGATTCCGGAAGCTTCAACAGTGAATATATATACTATTATTTTCAGTATTTACCATTTATATTTATAGCTATACTGATCTCATGCCTCTGCCCTGCTCTTCTGACAATAAATAAAAAGGAAATCAGAAGCAGAACAAACTGTTCACCTGTATCTACTACAAAACAAACCTTTCAGATTACCTTGGGAGCTATCATCTATGCAGTTATCATCTGGCTTATTTTCATGATTGCCGCCTTGATACTCTGCGGTAAAATGCTTTTATGCAGAGAAGGTCTGCTTGCAGTTCTCAACAGCTTAGTATTCATGCTTGTTGTTCTTTCAATGACACTGTTGATATCGGTATTAGCTCCCAGTCCTAAAGCTACTGATATGATTGCAAATACTATTGGTCTTGGAATGAGCTTTCTCTGCGGCGTATTTGTTCCCCAGAAATTCTTGGGAGAGGCGGTCATTAATGTGGCTCATTTCCTCCCCGCATACTGGTTTATCAGAGCAAACAACATGCTTGCCGGCATTTCAGATGAATTATTCAGCAGTTCAAAGTATTTCTCATATCTTGGCATAGAATTATTATTTGCAGTTGCAATTTTTTCAGTTGTTCTTCTTGTTGCAAAAACTAAAATCAGATCAAGCAGTAACTAGCGAACAGATGATAAACAGTTCCACTGGCAGAACGATAAAAGTCCGGTTTACACCGGACTTTTTTATATATTAATTTTTATATAGAATATTTAGGGTAAAATAACATTGACAAAAACTGGAATCAATGATATAATTTAATAAATTAATCAGTTTATTAAATAATAAGGGGTATATTGGGATGTATATAATAAAACCATATTTTGATTTTTGTCCAATTCAAAATACAAATTATTTTGTAAATGTCAGGTATAAGTTATGCGACATAAATACATATAAAAAGGATTCAATGGAATGCGTATATCAGGAATTCTACAACCACGTTTGTTCAGAAAGCGATAAATGTCCTATTTTTCAACACGCTGAAGCTTTTGTAAAACATCAGTAATATTGATTTTTTAATTTCATATCTTCCGATAATCAGTTTTTAATTACCAAATAAAAACATTAACAAACTTTATTTATTATATTTGTATAACACTGCATATAGACGTATATGCGCAATGGTGATATAATATTTATAAAAAAATTGTTAATTTTTTATGGTGAAATAGGGGGATAGTATGGAATTAAATAAAATAATAAAATCCGCTATATCATCTGCATTAGCTTTTTCAATGCTTGGCAGTATATATAACCTTGACTTGATTTCTGTAAATGCAGCGGTGTCAACGATCAAAGGCGACGCCAACGGAGACGGAGTTTTAAGAGCCAGCGACGCAGCATTTATTGCCAAAACATTGGCTGAAGCATCAATTGCAGGTAAAAAAATAAACCTTGAAGATTACCCCAATGCCGATTTTAATGAGGACGGAAAAATCACCGCAGCAGACGCTGCGTCTATTGCAAAATATCTTGCTAACAAATCTTTAGAAAAATGTGAAATTAAATTTCGTTTCGCTGATAAATCCGAAGGAATTTCTTTAAAAATGGGAAATGAAAATTATCTTAATAACATGTCACAACAGGATTTAAATTACCGAATGCAAAAAAATGATACAACACTTGATGAATACAAGGAATACAGTAAAGCTCAGATATTAGAATTTACAGCTGAACAAAAGAAATTAATTTCAGATGCAATTGCCGAAATACAGAAGCAAATAGACAGCAACAGATATAAACTTCCGCTGAATGAAGAATTAATATTTATTAATACAACTGCTGAAGACGAATTAGGTTCCTACGGATATACGCTGCAAAACCAAATTTATCTTTCAAACACATTAGTATCAAAATCCAATTCAAGTCTTCTAAAAAAGATTATTACTCATGAAATCTTCCATTGCCTTACCCGTTCTAATCCGCAATTTAAAAAGGATATGTATAAAATGATTGGATTTTCAGTCGCAGATGAAGAACCAGATTTTCCTCAAAATATAAAAGAAAATATAATTTCAAATCCTGACGTTAAATATGATTCCTACGCAACATTTACTATAAACGGTAAAAAACGTAATTGTTATATGGTATGGTATTTGACAAAGCCCTTTGAAAAAGAAGGCGATGATTTATTAAGCTGGAGTTCAACAGTTCTTATACCAACAGACAACCTTTCAGAAACTTACTCTATAAATGATGCTTCGGATTTCTGGGAAGTTATCGGTAAAAATACGGAATATGTGACTGCCGCTGAAGAATGCCTTGCCGAAAATTTCGCATTTGCAATTTTGTTTGGCAAAAATGGAATAAAATATAATTCCCCTGAAATAATTGCTAATATTATTGAATATATGAAATAATTTGGATTTTAACTTATATAGGCGCACTGTTGTAATAACAGCGTCTAAATTTTTAACCAATTATCTGTAAATCCTTCTCTTTTTCAGGCTCCGTATTTTCTTCCGGTACCCAAGCTTGACCAAAATTTATATCCTTAAATAAAGCTGCCAGTCCTGTTATCTGCTTCAGACGCAAAATTTCGTCTTTATCCATTCCAAGATGCTTGGAAATCCATGCGTCAGACCGACCTAAATCATGAAGCTCCCTTACAATATTTCCCATAAGATCAACATCATGAGTTCCTCTTGCCCTGTTATGACGTACAGTACTTGCCATTCTTTGTGCCAAAGGTTTATTAATTACAGAAACCGGAAGCAATCCTTTTTCCCGATCATAAATATCTTTGTGATCCAACATGACCCGATAACGATGAAAACCGTCCACAATAACATACAAATCATCTTTAGAAGAGTAATAACAAACTACCGGCATAGTATAGCCGTCCTCTTTAATACTGTCATACAGAAGTTCTAGTTCAGGGGGTGCAACAGCATTCGGATTATATGTATTCGGTACGATTTTTTCAATGGGTACAGGTTTTACATCATAAACAGGACTAATAAATTCCAATTATAACGCCTCCAAGCTTTTATATTTTCTTTTGATTCTATCAATACGTTCTCTCTGTTTTTTAGTTTCTGCAAATCCCATAGATTTACAGGCATGATCGTTTTTAAGAATGCATACACACATTCGTTTCCAACTGGGAATTTCCTTTGTTGAAAGAATATCATCAGTATGATCAGGAATTTTTCCAATAAATACTATTCTAGATTTTTTGTCATGAGTATAATTTGATACTCCGTTTCTTTTAATTTTATACCCTTTTTCTGTCAGCTCACGAATAGTTTCTTCAGATAATCCGCCGCCGGTTTCGTGCCAGAACTTTATAGATGTTTTAAATTTTTCAACATAATTCTTTCTAAGACGCTTCGGAAGAGTATTTAAAAGAAATTCGGCATATGATCTCCATGTGTGTCCTTCCGGAAGCTTAATGTTTCTATATGCCATAGCAGTAGTTCTGCCATAAATTGAAGTAAAATTTACTCCCTTAACCCGTCCCAAAAGCTTAACCCAAGTATCCGGTTCCAAAGTACGGTATAAATGCAGACTGTCCTTTGCATAATCATTAAACGGTGATGCAACACGCATCTGTTCAGGTTTAAGACCTGCCTTGTAATACAAATCATAAAGAGGATTATATGAATACCCGAATTTATAATTAGCTGTCCAGATATCATTTACGCTCCAATCGTACAATGGCGAAGCGTTCCAGACGTCCTTAAACATTTTAGAGATCCAACAGGTACCGTTATAACCATATTTTTTATTTAAAAATGCACTGTATCGCCGAATTGATTCAGAAGCTCTGATTCCTAAAAGACAAATTGTCTTTCCCCCTCCATGAATTTCTTTGTACCATCTGCCAAATTGCTTAGCCAAACTTTCCTGATGCATTCTATATTTGTAATAATAAAAAGGGTTATTATTTAAATGAATCACATACGGTTTGTCAGGCATAGGTCTGATCCAAATATTTTCTTTGGTATCGTCCCATGGATACCAGTACATTTCATAGCTGCTAAGCGCAGTTCTTGTCGCCATAGGCAAACAGACCCAATAAGGTTCAATAAAATCAAGATTTTTTTCAAATGTTTCCTGAACATAACTTGTTGTAACTGCATACTGTGCTTCAAAATCCTGATGAAATACACCGAGCTTTTTTTTAATATTATGAGATTTCATATAATCAAGAACAAGATTTAAGAGGAGTCCGCTGTCTTTTCCGCCGCTAAAAGATACATATATATTTTCAAATTCCTGAAATATATACTCCATTCTGTTTTGAAATGCTTCATATACATTAATATTCAGATAATTTCTTACCATTTCTATCACCTGCCTTGTATACATTATATCAGATAATACGACAAATTTCAAATTTTTTCCATTTTTTCTCCTAAAAATATAAAAAAATTCCATACGAATTAAAAGAATCCGTATGGAAGTTTACTATTATAAAAATATTATTTAATTATAGAAGTTCCGGTCATTTCAGCAGGCTGTTCCAATCCCATGACTTTAAGCATTGTAGGTGCAATATCTGCCAATACTCCGCCTTCACGGAGTTCACAGTCGTAACCCACAACAATAAACGGAACAGGATTAGTTGTATGAGCAGTAAACGGTGAACCATCAGCTTCATACATTTTATCAGCATTGCCGTGGTCAGCTGTAATAAATGCTGCACCGCCCTTAGCAAGAACAGCTTCAACTGTTCTGCCGACACATTCGTCAACTGCTTCAACAGCAGCTTTAGCGGCGTCAAATACACCGGTATGACCAACCATGTCGCAATTTGCATAATTTAAAATAATAGCGTCATATTTATCGCTGTTAATGGCTTCAACTACGGAATCAGTAACCTCGTAAGCACTCATTTCCGGCTTCATATCAAATGTTTCTACATCTGGTGACTTAATAAGAATTCTGTCCTCGCCTTCAAATGTTTTTTCTTCGCCGCCGTTAAAGAAAAATGTTACATGAGCATATTTCTGAGTTTCAGCAATTCTAAGCTGCGTCTTACCCATTTTGCTTACATATTCGCCGAATGTCATTTCAAGCGCTTCCGGAGGGAATGCAACTGAAACATTAGGCATTGTAGCGTCATACTGAGCCATACATACAAAGTTTAACGGGAAAAATCCCTTTTTACGTTCAAATCCGCTGAAACCTTCTTCAACAAAAGCTCTTGTGATTTGTCTTGCACGATCAGGACGGAAATTAAAGAAAATAACGCTGTCGTTCTTCTCTACCATACCGTTTTTATCGCATACAGTCGGCAGCATAAATTCATCAGTAACACCATTTGTATATGAATCTTTTATTGCCTGTACAGGACAACAGCCTTCAACACCTTCACCCAATACCATTGCATTATAAGCCTTTTCAACTCTGTCCCAAGCATTGTCTCTATCCATTGCATAGAAACGTCCCATAACTGTAGCAACAGAGCCTACGCCGATTTCTCTCATTTTATCGCATGCTTCCTGCATATATTCAGCGGCTGAAGACGGCGGAACGTCACGACCGTCAAGGAATGCATGAACGTAAACCTTTTCAAGACCGTTTTTCTTTGCCATTTCCAGCAGACCGTAAAGATGTTCAATATGACTATGAACACCTCCCGGTGAAAGAAGTCCCATAAGATGGAGAGAAGAATTTTTAGCTTTGCAGTTTTCAATTGCTGATTTCAGTGCAGGATTTTCAAAAAAGTCGCCGTCCTGAATAGACTTAGAAATCTTAACCAGCATCTGATAAACAATTCTTCCGGCACCAATATTTGTATGACCTACTTCAGAGTTGCCCATCTGACCGTCCGGCAGACCAACATCTAGTCCACTGGCGCCAATAAGAGTATGAGGTCCCTGCATGTATTTGTCAAGATTTGGTGTATTTGCAGCAGTAATGGCATTGCCGTAATCACTGGCATTGTAACCAAAACCGTCCATTATAATAAGTGCAACTGGTTTTTTAGACATAATCCTATTACCCTTTCTAAATTTTACTTATTCTTCATAGTCGGCAGAAACAGGAGTTATAACAGGTTTTCCGTCCTTATCCATTAATACAGTTAATCCGCCTGCATTACCATCATGAACAAACATATAATTCACACCGGTTTCCCTATCGATCCATACCTCAACATACGATATAGCTCCCTGAGAATAAGCTTTTATAAATCTTTTATCTTTAGACATTTTATTATCCTTCTACAGCAGCCTGCACAATAGTATTGAAATCAGCTGCCTTAAGTGAAGCTCCTCCGATAAGACCGCCGTCAACGTTAGGCTTAGAAAGAAGTTCAGCGGCATTGCCTGCGTTCATTGAACCGCCGTACTGAATTGTAACTGCATCAGCAGTTGCCTGATCATATATCTTTGCAAGAGTGTCACGGATAAAACCGCAAACTTCTTCAGCCTGATCAGCTGTAGCAGTCTTGCCTGTACCGATAGCCCATACCGGTTCGTAAGCGATAACAGTTTTCTTAACGTCCTCAGCAGAAACGTCATAAAGATCAAGCTTGATCTGACGTGCAATAACTTCTTCTGTAATATTGCATTCACGTTCCCAGAGAAGCTCGCCTACGCAAACGATCGGCTTAAGACCTGCTGCAAGAGCTGCCTTTGTTCTCTTGTTTACTGTTTCATCTGTTTCGCCGAAATACTGTCTTCTTTCAGAGTGACCTATTACAACGTATTCAACGCCAAGTTCAACCAGCATATCAGCTGAAATTTCGCCAGTAAATGCACCGCTTTTTTCAAAGTGGACATTTTCTGCGCCGATTTTAACATTTGAACCTGCAGTTGTATTGATAGCTGTTTCAAGGTTTGTGAAAGGTACGCATGCAATTACTTCAACCTTACCGTCAGCATTTGCAACCAGCGGCTTGATAGCTTCAAGAAGCTCCTTAGCCTCAGGTCTTGTTTTATTCATTTTCCAGTTACCGGCAATAATTGCCTTTCTTAGTGACTTGTTC
>OLGN01000516.1_pt1 | contig 31462 bp, 38 predicted proteins | sample 1605941 | NCBI WGS metagenome assembly OLGN01 (sample SAMN03283269) | human gut metagenome | biome: human-associated habitat; material: feces | host: Homo sapiens | place: USA | collected 2013
TATATTTCGTCGTTTTGCGAATAGCCTGCTACAATATTTTGTGGTATGATTGCCCCGTTCGTTTGATTCTTGCGAGGGAGGAGCAGTCATGCAGTATACCGATAACGAAGCCGCCCTGATCGGCGGCCTGATCTCAACCTATTTCTTTCAGCCTGCCGTGTCCGCATCTTTGAAGGACGCCTACAGCCGCGTCTTGGAGCATCTGCACCAGAATGCCCTCACTTCCTCTGATCTTCAGCAGATCCGAAAGGCTGTGAATTTCCTGATGCCCATGTGTCAGGCCAACCGGCAGACCCAGCGGGAGCTTATGGGAATCAACGCACGGACAACGGCACTGCTGAATACATCGCGCCGATAATCTCACATATTTTGCAGGGCAAAGAAAAACACGGTTCCGTGACCGTGCTTCTCTTTGCCCTGTTTTACGTTCAGTGCGCTTGATCTTCTAGTCTTTCCAACTGTTCTACGCTGTCCAGAAAGCTCTGCTCAACCGGCGACAGCCGCAAGTCCTGCTGCTTTTTGTATTTATCGTATTGTTCTTTTTCGCCCTTGTTCTTACGCTGCTTATATGGGAAAGTATCCCCCGAGTAGGTTTTCTGCCAAAGAGAATCCCCAATGTAAAGCAAGCCGTTATCCACAGCGGCGCTAACCGCTTCGGCGTACCATGCGGTACGGTCATAGTCCTTGAAATCTGTTGCTTTGCGGATAGTCGTTCCTGCCGCCGACGCGCTGACTGCCAGCGATAAGCACGATACTGCCGCAAGGAACAATGCGAGGATTCTTTTTCGTTTCATTATGAAGTCCTCCTTGTAGAATCAGGTAAGGGGAACGCTTTGGGCGTTCCCCTTGGATGAATTGCAATCAGACCGCATCCCAAGCGATAATGAACAGGACGCTTGCGATGGCGGTGTTTGTCACAGCTTCGGAAACCGGAGTCACAATGGCGTCATAGGCAATGCCAATGGAGTTTGCGGAGGTGTCGCCCACGCCGGACATGAAGCAGCCCTCAATGGCGTCAGTCAGGAGCGTCTGCTTGGAAGCGTTCTTGTCGTCGGTCATCTTCTTTTCGCCGTCGCCGAGGCAGAGGGAGAAGCCAAACTTGTTGGAGTTGACCTTTTCATGGGCGAGTGTGGCCTTGTCACCGAACGCAGCCAGCGACCAGCCCTGCGCGGCTTCGATGCTCACGGAATTGACCTTGACAGCGCCGAACGAGTTGTTGACGATCTTCGCATCGGTGGCCGTAGAAACAGTGCCGTCCGTGCCGACAGCGATGGGCAGAACGGTCGGAACAGTGACGCTCATTTTGGTGGCTGCGGGGTCGCCGCCGATGCTGCCGTCAGCGGTGGACGAGAGCGTGACACTGGAAGTGCCGGTGCCGCCAGAAGCGTCAACGGTATTGGCAGCGGAAGCGGAAATGGCGAGGGAAGCGATCATGCAGACCGCGAGGATGAGAGAGATGGTCTTCTTAAAGTTTTTCATGGTTTTTACTCCTTTTTCATAATAAAATTTCAGTTTTTGATGGTGATAGTGATGATAGCCCCGGCCGTGCCGATGATTTCGCCACTGACCGGATCAAGGTTGTGGAACATAGCCGTGCATTCGTATGTACCAGCCGGAAGCTCCACATCAAGGGCAGCACGTTCGATCTTGCTGCCCACAGGGATCGCTTTGGACTGATAAATGACCTCCTGCGTGTCATTGCGGATAAACTCCACCTGCTGGGGATAGTTGTTGATCGATTCGTTGACGATCATGACATTGCCCTCAGCCTTGCCGTCCTCGAAGTACGGCGCGGTGTTCATGGAAATGTTGATCATGCCCTCCGCAACCTTTTCGTTCAGCTTCTCCGCAATTTCTTCCGGGCTGAGATTATCCCAGCCGCCCTCGACGGCGCTGGAATCATAGACGATGCTCGTTTTGGGATCATCCTTGGATGCAGCAGGCTTGCGGATCAAACGAACAGCAGTAAAAATGCCGAGCGTGAGCGCAGCGGCAAGGCCGACAACGGCGAGGATAACGAGGGTTCTGGACTTCGCGTCCCGTTTTTCAAATTTGTGCATAATTTTGTCCTTTCTGTGTTGGGACGCGGAACCGCTCTCCGGCTGGTCGCGCGCCCGGTATGATGGATGTTTGGTCATGAGGTCAAGCCTCCTTCCTGCTGGGCGAAGTTGTCTGCCCATGAAAAAAGCGCCCGCCTTCAGGGCGGACGCAGACAATGTGTACGATATTTCATTGTTTCCTCCTGCTTTTTATTTCGTCGCTTTTCTGTAAGCGTCGATGACTGCTTCCTTGAGCGCTGCGCGCGCTCCGGACGTGATGGGGTGGAAAACATCCGTGTACAGTGTCTTGCCATTCTTGTTGAATGCTTTCTGCGGCATGAAGATGTTCAGCCCCTGCTTGGATTCTGCCAGCCGGACGCCGTGTACCTTGAACATCCCGTCAAAGGTGACCGTTGCGTAGGCTTTGATCTTCGCGCCTGCGTCCGCGATGTGGTCGATGGTAACTTCCATGTTAGAAAAATCCATATGGTTGATTCCTCCTATAGCTGCATTGTCATTTCATTTTTCTGGGTTTGCGCATACGCTTCATCCAGCGGATAATCCTGCTCGGCATGACCTTCGCTGCGCAAGCTCTCCAACATACCGAGAAACCGTGTTCCCTGTTCCGTGCTCTGATCCAGTACCCAGCGATCTCGCAGCACATCCAATGGATTTTCAAATTGCAGCAGATATGAAAGATCCCTGCGGGAAAGATCACTGCCGCTGCACAGAAATTCCGAATAGCAAGTTGCGGTTGCTGCAATCTCATCTGCTATGCCAATCAGCACGCCGGGGCTTCGGTCATACAGATTTCTCTGATATGTCTGCCAGTTCTGTTCAACTTTCTCCGAAAGCCGTTTCCAAAGCTCGGATGTGGTCTGCACGTTTCGGCAAACAATGCTGCCATGCAGAAATTCAGCGACATCGATTGCCTCCGCGTTTCGGAACGGCAGATCCCCGCGGAAACCGATCTTCAGCTTGGAAAACTCCGCTGCGACCTGCACCAGCTCCGGAGGGCTGTTCAGTGGGATCTCCTGATTCCAGCGGTACCAGTTTCCTTCGCGGCGGCACGGTGTCAGCTTCAGGATGATATGCTCATCCGGCTCGAATTTCGGATAACGGCAGAGCTGACCGCCAGCGCCGTAATACGGCTTGCCTTCGCAAAGAACCGTTTGCTCCATGTATGCTTTCATTTTTGCAAGGCTTTCACAGAACCAGCATTCCGTATCATCAAAGCGCCGGATTGCGCCGTCATCCAGAATGCTTTCCAGATTCGCTTTCTTTGTCAGGTGGTAGACCTCGGATGGAATGGGTGCTTTTACATACGCCATTGGCAAATCCCTCCATAATCACAGGAAGATCGTTTCATTCTGTTCCAGTTTTCTGGCAAGCTGCCGCAGGCAGACGCCCTGCTCCCGCAGATATTCCACGATGTCCTGCGGCTCACGCTGCAGTGCTTCCTCCTCCACACGCTGCAAAGGTTTGTCCTTTTCGCCTTCCTTATCACAGCATCCGCACTGTTCGCGGAGCTGATCAACCAACACCTGCTGAACATCCGCAAGATCCCGGATGGTAAACAAAATGTCCTCCACAGACATGTGAGAAGCCAGCAGGACGGTCGCGCCCGTGCCGGTAAACAGAAGAATGGATTCCCGCTTCTGCCACAGGGAGGTTGCTGGTGGTCTGGTCTTCATGACCTTTTCAAGCAGTGTTTTTCTATTGAGTTTCTCCATGAGTTTCATGTTCGGTACCTCTTTTCCTGATATTGCGGGCGTCATACAAAAATGCCCCGCTTGCAAGCGCTCTGCCGAGATTTCGGATGCAAACGCCCTTTTCCCACAGCTCCCGCAGCAGCTTTGGCGGCAAGCGCCGCAGTGCGTCTGTTTCTTCTACCCGCGCTGCCCGGCATTCGCAGAGCGCATCGCACGCGCCGCAGACCTCGATCAGCTTTTGCAGATAGGCCGCCTGCGCTTCGCCAAGCCCCCTGACCGCAAAGACCAGATCCTCCGCTGTCATCTGTGCGGATGATAAAATGGCGGCGCCGCGTCCCATCCAGAACAGTGCCAGCGTCGTGTGCGGCAGCAAATAGGGTTGTGCGCATGCCTCCGGCGACGTTTCACATGTGTGACCGGTTTTCTTAATGTCCAAGTTCTTTTTCCCTCCTGGCAAGATTGATCTCCCGCAGTGACCCGCAGGTCGGTTCATGCACCAGTACGAGGTCGCCGTTCTCAATCTCGGCAGGAAACATACTGAACTGCGGCTGGATGTACGGGCGCGGGTCGTAGTTCGTGATAATGAGTTCGCCGTAGGTCGCGCCGGGCTTCTGCGAGAGGGGATTGTTCCTTCGGAACGCAAGGATATAAAAATCGCCGTACAGACTGCGGATGAACGGGCAGTCATTGTACGACACGACGATGTATCCTTTGCATTGCGAGAGAATGTGGTGCAGTTCTTCGTGCTTTTCCTTCGGAAAATCGACAGCGTATAAACTCTCGGCGTCAAAGTACGGCGGGTCACAGTAGATCAGGCTGTCCGGCCCGTCGCGCTCACGGATGATGTCCAGACAGTCCTTGTTCTCGATGACTACATCCTGCAAGCGCTTGGAGGCGTCGTCAAAAAGATATAGGAAGTTCGTCAGATTGTTCGGTTTCACGCCAAAGGAGGTGGTCGTGCCGCTGAAGCTGCCGCGGCAGACCTTGTAATACGCGGCCGCCCGCTGGACATCGAACAGGCAGCTTCGCTCCCGCAGGATTTGCAGGAGCTCTTCCCGTTCCTCACCAGAAAAGCACTCCATCACGGCATTTCGCTCGTCTGCAATGCGCTGCTGCAAAAGCTCTTTGTGCTTCATAAATTCTTTCAGGAGATCAAACTCGGCTCTCGAATGGAACGGGATAAATTTTAATTCCCGCACAAGCTGAACCGTGCATTCCCGCGCACACAAAAAGAGGTTTACAAGATCACAGTTGAAATCATTGTAAATGTCCATGCGGCTGACCTTGGGCTGCATACCGAGCAAAAGTGCGCCGCCTCCGCCGAACGGCTCCAAGTACAGCTTCGGGCTTGGCGGGAACACCTGCCAGATGTATGGGATCAGCTTTTCCTTGCTGCCGATCCAGGGGATAAACGGTCTAGCGATCCCGGCCACCCCCGTCCGAGGCTTCCGAGAATTTCTCCATTGCCTGCTCCAAGCCGCAAATTGCCGCATCCAGACCGGCACGCATTTCCTTGAGCTGCCGAATCGTTGAATATAACTCTGCCGCGTTGCTGGCGTAAAAATATCCCTCACGGCTGCTGGCAATAGGGACGGCCTTGCGGCGCAGGCGGTTAACCTTCTTCCGCAGGTCGCTCTCGCGGAGGTTCTTCTGCCGGACGAGGTCGCGGCTGCAAATGAGATGCTCGCGCCCAAAGCAGAAGCGTTTCAGATAGTCGCGCAGTTCTTCATCATTCATGTTTGTCCTTTCCGGGCCGATTTCCCGGAAAAAGGCGCAAAAAAGAAGGGCGGCTTTCCTCTACCCGGAAAACGGCCCTTCTGCAATTTCATTATTCATTTCGGTGGTTCGAGCGGCTTCCCGCCCGGAATCAGTTCAAAGAGCTTGTGCTCCTGCGGCGGATCGCCGCCCGCCGAGCGCCATCCGGCAAGGAACGCAGCGCGGATGATGTCATAGAGCGCCTGATGCGCTTCGTCTGCCTCGGCTCCCTCCAGAAAAGCGTCCAGCGCCTTTTCAAATTCGTTGCTCATCATGCTCTTTCACCACACAGTTTCAGTATATACTCGTTTCATGTGGTATTTTACCATGATTTTCTCCAAAATACAACATAGTCTGCGTATTTGCGCAAAGTATATCGACGAATACTATAGGCATCTCTCGTAAAATAGAGGCAGCAGGGAGGTGCGTCATGGATAAGCACTATAAGGATTACATCCAGATCGGGTTGAATATCATGCGGTACCGCAAAGAACAGGGGCTGACACAGGATCAGCTTTCCGAGATGGCAGGCTATTCGCGCAATCATTTGCAGCGCGTCGAAACCGCCGTCTGCAAGCCAACGGTCGGTCTGCTTCTGGATGTGTCGGAGGTTCTCGGCGTTCCGGTGGAACGGCTGATGGAAATACGGAAATAAGACGAGCGTCTGCTTCGGCAGGCGCTTTTTACATCCCCATCTGCGGTTCCTGTGTCTGCTCCTGCTGCTGTTCCGGGATCGGCTCGTGCAGCGGGCCGAAATCCGCGCGGTTGACCATGCCGTAGGGTGTGATCTCCGCGCCGTACTGCTTGAGGACGTCTTCTGCGTAGGCCTCACAGTTCAGATGCTTATAAATCAGGTCTGCATCCTTGCCGCCGAGGACAAATTCCAGCTCATCACGCACCAGCGCGTCCTTATCACGTATTTTTGTCTCGAAACAGTATTGCGGCAGCTTTTCAATGCGGTCGAAGACATCGTCCAGCGTTTCACACTGCGTCGCACCGACCACTGCCTTGAATTTTGTAAGCTGCCCGCTGGCTTTTAATTCTTGAAGCGACTGCGCCAGTTCGTTGATCCTCGGAAGATCTTCTACATCGGTCAACATGGCGTTTAGCTGCGGCACGATGGCATCGCAGCCGGTGAACTGCGCGTCAAACCATTCCGGCGCGTCCAGTTCTTCCTGCACTTCCATCATTCGTTCTTGCGTTGCAGGCAAGTCCAGAACGGCTGTTTTCTGCTCGTTTTCGTGGTTCATGAGCGCCAGGCGGATCATGTAATTGATGTCCCGCTGCGGCTCGTAGTCTGGCAGCGGCTGCAATTCCTCCGTGCGGACAACGTAGCCGTGCGGGGTGAACGCACCGGCTTCACTTTCGCGCATCTGTTTGCCGATTTTAGCGTAATCCAAGAGGGCATAGGCGCTGTCCGGCAGGGCATCCAGATCCTCCCGAAAGCCGTTTTCTACATAGAATTTTCCGAGATCTTCGTTCGAATGCACATCTGCAAGCACCTGGCAATGATCCACATTGGAAGCCAACATCATCAGCTCCTGCGCTGTGATGGGGCCGCCGTTCTCCTGCATATGCTTGTTGACCTGCATCTGCAAGAGTCCTTCCAGCGCTGTTTCCTGACGCTCATCCAGCTTGGAAAGCTGTTCCGTCAGAGAATTGAACTCGAAGATGGACATACTCTCGTCCAGATGGGGCGCAAGATAGTCAAAGCAGTGGAATTCATCCACCTGCCAGTAGACATCACCAGGAGACTTCGTGTGAATCTGCTCAAATGCGTCCATCATCTCATACTGGCTGACAGGAAACGTCAGCTCCACGCCGCGTTCATCTGTGGCGCTGCTGCTTACCAGATAGACCTCACATACTTTGCGCAAGGGTCATTCCTCCTGTCTGCTCCTGTTTCTTCTGCATTTCTTCTACGAAAGCCGGGTCAGCGCCGGGAACGTTCCAGCCGTGCATACTTCCGCACACCATAGCTTCCTCCTGCGCCGGCGTTACGCCGAGGCGCTGATTCTGCTCGTCTGCGATCTGACGGTTCTGTGTCCGGTCGGGTGTGTTCCAGTCGCTGGGATAATAGCCGCTTTCGCCGCGTTTGATGCAGATCAGTACGCCGGTACTGGGCAGCGTGGAAAAACAGAGCTCTGGCAGACCTTTTGCCAACTTTGGAGCGAAGCATTCCTGCTCGGTCTGAATGCTCCAACCAGCCGCCTGCCAGAGATGGGCATACAGCTCCATACTGCCAACACGGATCTCATGCTGCTCCACGCTCTCTCCGAACCCATCACTGGCCTGCCCGGCTATATAGTCTTTGAGCTTTGCCAATTCCTCGCCGTTCAATTCACCGGAAACCATACATTCGGCCACGCCCCAAAGCTTGCTGTTCCTTGCTTCGGCTTTGAAAAAGAGCGACCGCACCTTTGCGTCAATGCCGTCGCTTCGGTTGTAGTATTCCATGAATCCGCGCGGCGTGTTCAAAAACTTTGATTCACGTTCCAATGCGCCGGTGATGGTATCCGCATAGCCGACAGCGTCGTTGTCGGAAAGCGCGAGTTCCTCATCCCCGTAATCGCCCCAGTCATTTTTTTCATAATAACCGAGCTCCAACGGCATGTAAAGCTTTAATTTCTGCGGCTTTACCACAGAAAAGTCATCCTCGCCGGGGACGAGAGAAAGCCCGCGCCCATTATCCCATTCCATTAAAAGCTGACCAGCATCGTCAATGCCCTGCACCGTTCCGGTCATGCCTTTCGGGATTGGCTGCGGATCGTTCATCATGGAATCCAGCCGGATGCGCGTTCCCGGTGGAAACTGCTCACGCAGAAGCTTTACCATATAGGGTTTCATAAATGGCATATTATATCCCTCCCATCTGCATTTCCTGTGTTTCTTCGTTCTCCTGCCGCTGATGCTGCTTGGGACTTTCTTTTGCCCAATCCGGCAGGAACTCATCTTTCAGCACGCCGATAAAATCATTTCGGTTCCAGCGCGTCTGCTCTCCATCACCGAGGCAGGTGCAAAGAATGGAGCGGCCGCGTGCAGTCGGGCTGCACCCAAAGCCGCTTTGTGCCAGCCAGAGTTGATTCTCAGGCGACCAGTATTCCTCTTTCAGGGTGTTGGGCGAGAGGACAAGCACCTTTCCGGTGTAGTCCAGTTCGCGCGAATCCGGTTCGCACTGCTTCTGATCGAACATTCCGAGATTTACGACGAGCTTTCTGTAGTGTGAAATGAAGCCATCCAGAATGGCAGAATGACTTCGGGCTGCGAAGCAGTAATTATGCATTTCATCCTCCGGAATGTAATGGCTTTCCGCCCAAGCTCGGTTGTCCGGACGGAAGCGTCCATCGCCGCGCCGCTCCTGCACGGTGTTCGCTAAAACGTGTTCCACGCGCTTGTAGCCGTAAAGCTCGACGATCTTTTCCACCGTGCCGTCCTTCAGATGCATCCCGTCGAAATTTTCTCGAATGAGGATATCGATTCCGCCCGCGCAGGCGCAGTTTTCCCGGAAGCTCTCGCGCCATTTTTCAATCTCGCCGCGTTCGCGGGCTTCTTTTGCACCGTAGGGATAAAGCGGAATTTTACTCTGCATCACTGTTCTCGCTTTCTGCAGTCAGAATATCGTTCAGCGCGTACAGGCTGTGTCCGGAGGCCAGCAGGCATTGCAGGATCGAGCGCGGCACATCCGTCAGATCATGCCTGTACGATGCCGGATAGACGGCGATCACACCAGCATCCTCGCTGGCCTCGCAATCCAGTTTGGTGTCTGCCGTGATCCCAGCCTTTTCTCGCGCCCAGTCCGGCACGGCAACCGTAAACTCTCGGAGCACCTCGTCCAGCGTCATGTCCCGGTGTTCTTCCTCTGCCGGACCGCATTCTGCGGCGACTGCCTCCAGAAACTCGCATGCCTGCTCGTTCAACGCATCGATGAGCATGAGCAGCTGATAGGTGCTCACACTCTCCGGCATAAGCAGAATGCCGCCATTGAGCTGCACCATAGAAATTAACTTTGCATCCTCCATCCCGCAGAGCTTGAACATCCCCTCCGGGATGACGGCATTGCGGTTCCGGTTGATCACCTGAAATTCCATTTTCGTTCCTCCTTTTACATTCCGCCCATCTGCATTTCTTCAGATGGGGCTAAATTATAATCTTCTTCACGGCGCAGGTTTTCTTCGCCATAGAAGTTAAGCACGATGTCATCCACCGCCTTCCGAACGGCTGGGTCCTGCGTGATTGTGCGGAACCGGAAACCAGTTGTCGCCTCATGCGGCAGTTCCTCGCGGATGCAGTCCAGATATGCTTTGGCGTCTGTGAACTGCTGCGCATCGCCATTGATGAAATGCACCCGACCGATCAGCGGCTGATAGGCATGGTTGATCTTCTGCTCGTTCAGGTCGTAGCACAACAGGTGCGCCTGATAATCTCCCGGCACGGGATTGCAGCGCAGGCAGTATTCGTAATGCTCCGTTTCTACGACGTAGCCATAATTCTGCGACCAGCCACCCGGTATTTTGCCGCCGTTTTCGTAGCAAAAGTGCCGCATGGAGGAAAGGTCTTTCAGAACCGTTTCCCGTAGCGTATCCACGACCTGTTGGAGTTCCGCTTTGAACTCCGGCGAGTTCAATTCCTCACGTCCTCGCGGATGCCAGGTGTGCCAGAACGCCGTGCCGCTTCTTCCGAAATCCATACGGACGCAGCCAATTGCGCCCATCTGCGCGTTCTGCTCCGGCGTCTGCGCAAAAAAAGCGCCCGCTTCCTCCGGCTGCGCTGGCCGAACACGGAATGCGGGCGGATCAGTAGATGTCATCGTCATCTTCGTCCTCCGGTACATACAGTGCCAGCTTTGCGGCATCCGCCAGATGTGCGCAGATGGCAAGAACGCCCGCCACACCAATGATCATGCCAAGTGTAATTACAATTGCTTTTCTCATTTCAATCCTCCATTCTATAATGCCATTTCTTGTGTCTGCTTTTGGTCGTGCAGCTCATCCAGAAGCTCCTGCGGCAAGCCCTCCTTGCGCACAACGTACCCGCGGCTGCATGCCGCGCCGCCGTGTGCGTCGCAAAATTCAATTCCAACGGCTTCATAATTGATGTACCCAATCAGCTTTTCCGGGACAGGGAACGCGCCGCAGCCAAACAGATACTTTCCGATGGACTGCACACTGCTGCATCCGGGCAGAATAACGTAATCGTCCAGATGCTCTGTCAACTGCAAAATGTCCTTTGTGCCGGAGATTTTGTTTGCATCCAGCATCCCCACGAATTTGTCACAATCGACCTCCGACATATGCTCCAGCCGCTCGGCAAGCTGGTTTATGCGATCAACCTCTCCATCCGTGGCAAGATCTACGCCGCTCAAATACAGGCCCAAATTCATGACCTCGCTTGCCGCACCCTGAATCGTGACTGTTTTGGACATCGACTTCAAAGTTTCCAGCGTTCTGTCAACATTCTCTTTTTCTGCGGGAGTTGTCGTAGGAAATGAGAGAAGCACCTGTTTCCCGGTATCGCCCTGCCTTAAAAACAACGTCACCATGCCATTACCTCCATTCTTACATCCTGCTCCTGCTGCTGGCTCTCTGCCGGGTCATCCCGCATCAGTTCGTCCAGTGTCAGTGTGCCGCGGTAGGAAACATAGCCGCGGTCTACAAATACGCCGTCCTCCTGAAGCATCCGTTTTACTCCGTAATCACCATAGTTATAGAAATCTTCAAGGTTCTCGTCATATTCGTAGTGCCCTGACCGCTGGATCATGTCCCTCCCAAGCTCCTCCGGTGTGTGGGCATTCGGTGCAAAATCAAATTGATCGAGGTTTTCAGCCAGCTGGCGGATATTTGCTGCACACGTCGGTTTCGCCATCTGGCAGACTGCGCCGAGCTTCACGAAATCCTGTTCCTTGAAATTTGAACACGCATGGCACAGCCGGTTCAGTTCAAAGAGCGATTCGTGTTCAAAGTCCAAAGCGCAATCGACCGCATCCGGAAACCGACTGCCTGAAAACAGCATCTGCATTTCGCCGCAGGAGGCGATCCCGGCACGAAGCATCGCGCGCTCCAGCTTCATCCGGCTTGCCGGGAGCTGTACCCACTCCTGTTTCTTTGGATCATCTTCACCTGTGGCTCGGAGCTTCAGTTCCAGGATACAGCTTTCTGGCATCCAGATCGGAGGCAGATGCTTGCGGTCATACGCCTGCTCCAGCTTGATGCCGTTGTCGTACACAACACCAAATTGCGTTACATACCCCGGCTGCCCGGAGATCAGCGCCAAAGCCGTCTCCTTTCCATCCAGATTTTCCAGTTCTTCCGAATCACAGGCGCCGTGGACAGTCAGATAGTGGCGTTTGCCGGTCTTCTCCAAGTCGGTGAAGTCTGAAATGACCGTCACCTCTCTGGCGCAGAAGGAAAGATCGATCAGCTCGTCCGCTGCGGATAATCCGAATCGCTCCACCGCTGCATTAAATTGCAGCAGTTCATATCGGTCGAAGCTCTCCAACTGCTTTCCGAGCCAATCCAGCTCATCCACGTTTGCCATCGTGTTTGTCATTCTGAGCAGAGCAGGGCAGTTTGGTGCGTGAACATTGTCAATCAGGCAGTCCTGCACTCTGGCATCGCCGATCTGGCTTTTTTCCAGCGCCAGAATTGCCTGTTCATATTGATCTTCCGGAATTGGGAACGTGATCGTGACCGGCGCGAAATGTGCGCTGATCCTATTTTTCAGCGTTGCTTCAAACACGTTTTTCACCTCGCTTTTCAATTTTTTGCATATCCGTGAAGGTACACTCGCCATTGCTGCGCCAGCAAATTAGAGCCAGGCGCATATACGGACACTGGCCCTCGTGCGGATACCAGCTGCACTGTATCGTTGGCGGCGGATCCGGGTGCGACCGCAGCGGCGGCGCGTGGAAACGCGGCCGCCAATATTCTTCTTGACTGTGTTTCATGAAATTCCTCCCTGAACGCAAAAAAGCCGGGACTTCTGAAAAGAAATCCCGGCTTCCTGCGAATATTACATTGTCTGCTCCATTGTTGAGCGCTGCTCCTGTTCCTCCTGCGGCAAAAGCAGCTCAATCTGCTCCTGCACACTTTGGAGCTGCTTTTCTTCGGCATACGAGAGCGTCGCGTCATCCTCCAGCGCAAACTCACAGGCATCCCGGATCACGGCAAGCTGCTCGTCTGAAAAGAGGCGCTGTCTCTCCACCAGACCGGCGCGGACAGCGAAGTCCTGCTTTGCCGCTTCGTAGTTTTCCATGAAATAATGCCCAGCGTGGACGCCCTGCCGGTCAAAGTCCCATTCCCACGTCACGAACCGAGCGCCCTTTTTGCCGAGCTGCCCAGCCAGCACCGCGTCACCAAAATCCGCAAGTACCTTGTAGGTATCTTCAAGGCCAACAGCTTTCAGCGCAGGCGCACGTTCAAAGATCCGCATATACTCTTTGACATGCCCGGCAGTCTGTATCACCGTTCGAAGCTGCCGGTCTACTTCCGGCCCTGTGATATCTGCCGGTCTAAACCGGACGATACCGTCTCTGTCAACCGAGCAGAGCGGCTTCTCTTTCCATCTGATGTGGATCAGACCGTCTTCCAGCAGCTTCGCGTCCAATTCCTTGCGCAGAAGCTGTTGTTCAACCTCACGCAGAAATCTTTCCTTCTGCGGTGCGTTTTCTTCGCTCATTTCTAACCTCCAATCTGTAGCGCCCTTTTTGAGCGCAAAAAGGGCTGGACTTGGTTCGTGAAAACCAACAATCCAGCGCCCATAACTTTGTGAAAGATTTTTCTTCGATTTTTCTGAAATCCACGCCGCAGCCCTCTGAAAAAGGGCGCTGCCACTGAAAATCCGCTTGAATATGGAAAAGCAGAGGTTCAAATCCTGTTTGAACCTCTGCAAGCTGCGATTTCATCTATGGAGTTACCTAAGAATTTTGAGAACAAAAAATTGCCGAACACCTTGAGACGACTGGCTTTTTTGCCATTTCATCTATAGTGTTCGGCAATCATGGAGCAGGGTACGGGAGTCGAACCCGCCTCCGCGGCTTGGGAAGCCGCTGTACTACCGATGTACGAACCCTGCCTGTTTGATGCGCTGATATTATAGCATCTTTTCTTCAAAAATGCAACCGTTTTCTGGCGAAATCTGAAAACCGGTGTTCCGGTGCAGGGTTCTATGTGTTTTTCGAAAGCTCCGGGCTTAATATCCGGACGGGTTCCGGGTCTGCCAGCGCCAGCTGTCGCGGCACATATCGGCAAGCGTTTTCTTTGCCTCCCAGCCAAGGATCTGCTTTGCCTTGGCGGGGTCTGCGTAGACCGTGGCCAGATCGCCTGCGCGGCGCGGGCCGATGACGTAGGGGACGGAAACATTGTTGACCTCGGAGAAGGTGTGCACCATTTCCAGCACGCTGACGCCGCGGCCGGTGCCGAGGTTGAAGACCTCGCAGCCGGTGTGCGCCTGCGCATAGCGGATCGCGCACAGATGGCCCTCGGCCAGATCGACGACGTGGATATAATCGCGCACGCCGGTGCCGTCCGGGGTGTCGTAGTCGTCGCCGAAGACGGTCAGCCTTTCGCGGCGGCCGATGGCGACCTGCGTGATGTAGGGCATCAGATTGTTGGGAATGCCGTTCGGGTTTTCTCCGATCAGGCCGGATTCGTGCGCGCCGATGGGGTTAAAGTAGCGGAGCAGCACGACGGAAAGCGCCGGATCGGCCCTGCAGGCACCCTTCAGGATCTCCTCGATCATGAACTTCGTCCAGCCGTAGGGATTGGAGCAGCCGCCGGTCTGCGCCGTCTCATACAGTGGCGCAGGCTGGTCGCCGTAGACCGTGGCCGAGGACGAGAAGACGAACTGATGGCAGTTATGCTCGCGCATGACCTCCAGAACGGTCAGCGTGGAGTCCAGATTGTTGCGGTAATAGAGCAGCGGCTTTTCGACGGATTCGCCGACGGCCTTGAGTCCGGCAAAGTGGATGACGCCGGTGATGTCGTAGTCGGAAAAAAGCCTGTCCATCGCGGCCCTGTCGCAGCAGTCTGCCTCGACGAAGACCGGGCGCTTGCCGGTGATGCGCTCGATGCGGTCAATGACCTTCGGAGAACTGTTGTACAGATTATCAACAATGACGATATCCTGTCCCGCGTTCAGCAGGGAAACGGCGGTGTGGCTGCCGATGAACCCGGCGCCGCCGGTCAAAAGAATGGACATATGAAGCCCTCCTGTATCCGAAATTTCATTGGCAGTATAGCACGCGGCGGAAAAAAGTGCAAGGCAAAAGCGCAGATTCCGTGCAGAAACAGACAATATGATAAATTGTAAGCAAAATATGATAAATGCGCGCGGAGGCCGTCCGCAGCGATTCCGGCGAAAAACGCAAAATGCCCCTTCCAAATGGGGAAAAGTTTTGGTATAATAACTAATACCCCATAAAAGAAGGGATGAGGATATGGCGAAGCTGTACTTTAAATACGGCGCAATGGGCTCGAGCAAAACGGCGACGGCGCTCATTACCAAATATAATTATGAAGAGCGCGGAATGCGCGTCTGGCTCATCAAGCCTGCCGCCGACCGGCGCGACGGAGAATTCACGCTGCGTTCGCGCATCGGCCTGACGGCGCAGTGCGAGGCGATCGGCCCGGAGTGCGACCTGCGCGAACAATACGCCGCGCACGGCAGGGCGGACGTGATCATTGTCGATGAATGTCAGTTCCTGACCGGGCAGCAGATCGATCAGCTGCGGGAGCTTGTCGACCGCGAGAACCTGCCCGTTCTGTGCTTCGGCCTGCGGACGGATTTCCAGACGAAGCTCTTCCCCGGCAGCCGGAGGCTGTTTGAGCTGGCCGACTCCATTACCGAGATCAAAACCATCTGCGACTGCGGCCGCAAGGCGACCACGAACGCCCGCATCAGCCCCGACGGCTATGTCGTCACCGAGGGCGATCAGGTCTTCCTGGGCGGCAACGACAGTTATATCGCCATGTGCCATAAATGCTATCAGGACTATATCAACGAACACAGAAAGGTGGAACTTCTCCATGGAACTGAACGAGATCCTCAGTAAAGTCGATCACACCCTCCTCGCCCAGACGGCGACCTGGGCCGAGATCAAGGCCATCTGCGACGACGGCATGAAGTATCATACCGCGTCCGTCTGCATCCCCGCTTCCTATGTGAAGCAGGCGAAGGACTACGTCGGGGACAAGCTGCCCATCTGCACCGTCATCGGCTTCCCGAACGGCTACGACACGACGAAGGCCAAGTGCCTCGAAGCGCTCGACGCGGTCCAGAACGGCGCGGACGAGGTCGACATGGTCATCAACATCGGCTGGGTCAAGGATCAGCGCTGGGACGATCTGCTCGAAGAGATCAAGGCCGTCAAGCAGCACTGCGAGGGCAAGCTCCTGAAGGTCATCATCGAGACGTGCCTGCTGACGGACGACGAGAAGATCAAGATGTGCGAAATCGTCTCCGATTCCGGCGCGGACTACATCAAGACCTCCACCGGCTTCTCCACCGGCGGCGCGACGTTCCATGACGTGGAGCTGTTCGCGAAGCACGTAAAGCCCGGCGTGAAGATCAAGGCCGCCGGCGGCATTTCGTCGCTGGAGGACGCGGAAAAGTTCATCGAGCTCGGCGCGTCCCGCCTCGGCACCAGCCGCGTGGTCAAGATCGTCAAGAAGCTGGAGGCGGAGAAGCAGTAACGCACCCAAAGGCGCTCCCGCGCCAGCTATGTAGGGGCCGATGCCCATCTTCGGCGCTAAGAGCCGCGCAAAGCGCGGTTGCGCCTCGAAACTAGCCTGCGGGCATCGCATCGGCCCGCGCAGTACAGACCGTTTTTACGAGAATCTTCGGCGAATTCGTGATTGCCCAACGGGCCGATGTGGGCATCGGCCCCTACAAGACTTCGGTGAATTCGTACTGCTCTGCAAGTTTTGAACGCAAAGCTAATTTGCCGCAGTTATTCTAACGCAACAATTCACAAGTTTGGCGTACCGTAACAGGCGCCCCTTTTCTCCCCCTTCTTTTCCGGCAAGGCGGAAAAGAAGGGGCCGTCGGAGACATGACCAGCTCGCAAATTTGAAAAAAACCGCATATTGCGATTTCCCCCATCATACACATAGAAAGGAACCAATTTTATGGCGAATTATCCGACTCCGCATATCAATGCCAAGCCCGGCGACTTTGGTAAGACTGTTCTCATGCCCGGCGACCCGCTGCGCTCGAAGTTCATTGCGGAAAACTTTCTGGAAAACGCAGTTCTCGTCAATAATGTCCGCGGCATCCACGGCTATACCGGCACGTACCACGGCGTAAAAATTTCCGTCATGGCCTCCGGCATGGGTATGCCGTCCATCGGCATCTATTCCTGGGAGCTGTATACCGTGTTCGGCGTGGAAAACATCATGCGCATCGGCTCGACCGGCGCAATGCAGGAGAATATCAACCTGCGCGATATCGTCATCGGGCAGGGTGCCTGCACGGATTCGAACTGGGCGGGCCAGTACCATCTGCCCGGCACGTTCGCGCCCATTGCGGATTATCATATGCTTGAAACCTGCGTCGAGACAGCCAAGGAGCTGGGGCTTCCCTATCACGTCGGCAACATCCTGTCCTCCGACCGCTTCTACGGCGACGACGGCGATATGACTGGCGGCTGGATCGGCAATCAGGCGTGGAAGAAGATGGGCGTCATGGCCGTCGAGATGGAGGCTGCGGCCCTCTATATGAACGCGGCCCGCGCAGGCAAGCGTGCGCTTGCCATCTGCACGGTGTCCGACCATCTGCTGCGAAACGAAAACTGCACCGCCGAGGAGCGGCAGAACGGCTTCACGAACATGATGAAGCTGGCGCTCGAGACGGCTGTGAAACTGGAGAAATAAGCAATGAAACGAGTATTTCTGATCGTTCTTGACTCCTGCGGCGTGGGCTATGAGCCCGACGCGGCGGAGTTCGGCGACGTCGGAGCCAATACGCTGCACACGTGCAGCCAGTCTCCGAAGTTCGCCATGCCGAACCTCATTTCCATGGGCCTCGGCAATCTGGACGGCGTGGACTATCTGCCGAAGACAGACCGTCCGCAGGCCGCACTTGCGAGGCTGCAGGAGCTTTCGCGCGGCAAGGATACGACCATCGGCCATTGGGAGATCGCGGGCCTCGTCTCGCCGCAGCCGCTGCCGACGTTCCCGCACGGCTTCCCCGAAGAGGTCCTGAAGCCGTTTTCCGAGCAGACAGGCCGGGGTGTGCTGTGCAACCTGCCGTATTCCGGCACCGAGGTCATCAAGGACTATGGCCGCGAGCACGTGCAGACCGGTGATCTGATCGTCTACACGTCGGCGGATTCCGTGTTCCAGATCGCAGCGCATGAATCTGTCGTCCCGCCTGAGCAGCTTTATGCATACTGCCGCATCGCACGAAAGCTTCTTGTCGGCAAATACGGCGTGGGCCGCGTCATCGCCCGCCCGTTCGAGGGCGAATGGCCGTACACGCGCACGTCCCGCCGCCATGATTTCTCGCTTGAGCCGCCCGCAAAGACCATGCTCGACGCGATTGTCGAGGCCGGACAGGATATGATCGCAGTCGGCAAGATCCACGATATTTTCGCCGGACGCGGCATGACGGAGTTCACCTACACCTCCGGCAATACTGACGGCCTTGCAAAGACGCTCGAAATCGCGGACCGGGACTTTACCGGCCTGTGCTTCGTGAATCTCGTTGATTTCGATATGCTCTACGGCCACCGCAGGAACCCGGACGGCTACGCACAGGCGCTGCATGAATTTGACACCTGGCTGCCGGAGCTGCTTGCAAAGCTCGGAGACGACGACTGCGTCATCATCACCGCCGACCACGGCTGCGACCCCGGCTATCTCAAGCATACCGACCACACGCGCGAGTATATCCCCATGATCGCGCTCGGCAAAAAAGTAAAGCCTGTCAATCTCGGCACGCGCGCAGGCTTCTGCGACATCGCCGCGACCGTGACGGAGCTGCTTGGCGTCCCGTACCAGACGCCGGGGAGGAGCTTTGCTGCGGAGCTGGTTTAAGAGGAAGGAAGGGAGAACGCCCATGACACCGGAAGAGCTTGTCCGTCAGGCGCTTGCCGCGATGAAATTCGCCTATGTGCCGTATTCCGGCTTTACGGTCGGCGCAGCGCTGCTGACAAAGAGCGGGAAGGTCTATCTCGGCTGCAACATTGAAAACGCGGCCTACGGCCCCAGCAACTGCGCGGAGCGCACCGCATTTTTCAAGGCCGTCTCCGAGGGCGAGCGGGAGTTTTCCGCCATCGCCGTCGTCGGCGGCAAGGACGGCGACGCCGCCGATATTTTCCCGCCCTGCGGCGTCTGCCGTCAGGTCATGCAGGAATTCTGCGCGCCCAGCTTCATGATCTACATGGGCCGCAGTGACGGCACCTATGTCGCCGAATCCCTTGGCGCGATGCTGCCGTACGGCTTCACCGCAGACAAGTATATGAAGTAGCTTCCGAAGCTGAAACCAGCGGGAGCACGCACAGAACTCTGTGTGTGCTCCCGCTGAATTTTGAGCCGCGCTTGCAATGGAATGCCGCGCTGCAGATCTGTATACGCTCTTTGGTGCGCCGGGTACGTGCTGCTGCGCCGGAATGGAACAGAAGTATAGAATTTTCCGGAAGAAAAAATGAAAAATTGCGGTATTTTCTAAAAACCGCTTGACAGATCATGCCTCCTGTGCTATTGTGTTAATCACTTAATACAGTAGCACAGGAGGTGACTTCATGTCCTGGCAATTTCAGGCCGATCAACCCATCTACACGCAGCTCGTTGCGCGCCTTCAGCAGCAGATTGTCTCCGGCGGCTATCCGCCCGGCTGCAAGCTCCCATCGGTGCGTGACCTTGCGTCCGACGCCGGTGTCAATCCGAATACCGTGCAGCGCGCCTTTGCAGATCTTGAACGCGCGGGACTGATCTACACGCAGCGCACCGCCGGCAAGTTCGTCACCGAGGATGCAGCCGCCGTCGCCGCTGCGCGCCGCTCGCTCGCCGAGGCGCAGACCCGGCAGTATCTCGCGGCCATGCGCGCGCTTGGCTGCGGAAAGCAGGAAATTCACAATCTATTCGATCAAATGGAGGAACAGGAACATGCCGATCTTTGAATGCCGCGCGCTGGAAAAGCGCTATGGCGCGGCCATGGCGCTCGACCATATCGATCTCGCGCTCGAACCCGGCCGTATCGTTGGCCTGCTTGGGCCAAACGGCAGCGGAAAATCCACCCTGATCAAGCTTGCCATGGGGCTGCTGCAGCCCACCAGCGGAGAAGTGCTGATCGGCGGCCAAGCACCGTCACCGCAGACCAACGCCGTCGTGTCCTATCTGCCGGACCGCATCACGCTCAGCCCCTGGATGAAGACGCGCCAGCTGCTTGATTTCTATGGCGACTTCTTTGCCGATTTTGACCGCGCAGCCGCCGAACAGATGCTCTCGCAGCTCGGTCTGGATCTCAACCAGTCCGTCCGTCAGATGTCCAAGGGCATGAAGGAAAAGGTCCAGCTCGTGCTCACCATGAGCCGCAGAGCGAAGCTCTATCTGCTCGACGAGCCGATCGGCGGCGTCGATCCCGCCACGCGCGATTATATCCTGCATACCATTATTTCAAACTATAGCCCCGAGGCTGCCGTCATCATCAGCACACACCTGATCGCCGATGTCGAGCCGGTGCTTGATGATGTCATTTTCCTCGATCATGGACACGTCGCGCTGCACGAGAGCTGCGAGGAGATCCGCGAGACGCGCGGCCAGTCGGTCGACGCCCTGTTCCGGGAGGTATTCAAATGCTGGGAAAACTGATCAAACACGAGTTCCGCGCCACAGGCCGTCTGATGGCGCCGCTGTTCGGCGCGCTCTTGCTGCTGGCTGTCTTTGCCCGCGTCACAAATCAGATCCTGCAGCAGGTGCCGAATCCCACGCGCGTCCTCTATATTGTCAGCGTCCTGCTCGCCATTGTCTATGTGCTGGCGGGTCTTGGCGTGATGGTCTTCTCCACCGTTCTGATGATCAAGCGCTTCCACCAGAACTTCCTTACCGACGAGGGCTATCTCATGTTCACGCTTCCCGTCGGTGTCCACAGCCTGCTCTGGTCGAAGCTGATTACCGCCGCGCTCTTTTTCCTGTTCACGTTTGCGGCGGAGCTGCTTGCCCTCGCCATCGTGATCTGGCAGGGCGGCGTGTCAACAGAGCTATATAACAACTTTATATCCGGACTGCGCGAGCTGGGCAGCTATTACACCGGTAACGGCATCGCCATTGCGCTGGAGACCTTTGCGATGCTGTTCGTCAGCCTGCTTGTCGCCTGCCTGCTGTTCTACGCGCCCATGTCCATCGGCTACAGCTTTGCCAACCATAAGGGGCTTCTTTCCGTCGTGTTCTATTTTGTCATTCAGGCCGTGCTGCAGATCTTCGGCGTCTCCACGCTTGCAGGCCTTGCAGATGACAGCTCCCTCCTGAACCACCTGCTGCAAAATGTCTTTTCAGGTGGCCGCATGGTCATCGTCAATGGGGTCGTCAGTGAGGCTCCGCACGCCGTCGCCCAGTTTTTCCACGGTACCATGCTCCTGTCCCTGCTCGCAGATCTTGTCCTCGGCGCGATCCTCTATTTTCTCACCTACTTCATGCTCCGCAAACGGCGGAACCTCCAGTAAGCGGCATAACTGGCCTGCGGCCATCTGGCTGCAGGCCGTTTTTTGCGTTCCGGAAGAAAAATTGAAAATTATCCTTGCATTCTGGCGCATCCTGTGGTACTATATCTAGGCGTTTGAACCAAGGGAAGGGCAGTCTGCCTTTTTACAGAAATCTGATGAGAGAGGTGAAACTCATGAAGGAAGGTATCCATCCCAAGTACGAACAGACTACTATCAGATGCGCGTGTGGTGCAGTTATTGAGACTGGTTCTACCAAAAAGGACATCAAGGTTGAAATTTGCTCCAAGTGTCACCCGTTCTACACCGGCAAGCAGAAGCTTGTTGACACCGGTGGACGTGTCGACCGTTTCAACAAGAAATACGGCCTGAAGTAAGAAGACAGTCCGCACCGCGTATCGGTGCGGGCTTTTTTCATGCTTGTCGCAATTTGTAAGAAACTGACGGAAATGGATTTATGGAAGAACTGAACCGAAAAACGATCGACCGGGCCGTGCTCGTGGGCCTCAACGCGGACTGCTTCACAAAGGAAGAGACTGCGACCGAGACGACGCTGGACGAGCTGGAGGCCCTTCTCAATACCGCAGGCGGCGAATGCGCCGGAAAGGTCCTGCAGAACAAGCACACCCCCGACCCCCGCTCGTTCATCGGCGAGGGCAAGGCCGAGGAGGTCCGCCAGCTCGTGCTGGAAACGGGCGCGAACATGGTCATTTTCGACAATGACCTGACCCCCTCGCAGACGCGGACGCTGGAAGATATTTTAAAGACGACCGTGCTCGACCGCAGTGCGCTCATTCTTGATATCTTCGCCCAGCGCGCCAAAACGCGTGAAGGCAAGCTTCAGGTCGAGCTGGCACAGTATCAGTATTATCTGCCCCGGCTCACGGTCTGGAACGAGGAAATGGGCCGTCTCGGCGGCGGCATCGGCACGAGAGGCCCCGGCGAAACGCAGCTGGAAACCGATAAGCGCTATATCCGTTCGCGCATCCAGAAGCTGCGCGAAAATCTCGAGCTCGTGCGCAAGACCCGCGCCGAGCAGCGCCGCAGGCGGCAGAAGAACGAGCTGCCCGTCGTGGCCCTCGTCGGCTATACGAACGCGGGCAAGTCGACGCTTCTGAACGCGCTCACGGGCTCTGATATCCCGGCGAATAACCGACTGTTCGACACGCTTGACACCACGACACGGCAGCTGACTGTCTCCGATACCTGTCAGGCGCTGCTGTCGGATACGGTCGGCTTTATCGCAAAGCTGCCGCACCATCTGGTCGAGGCATTCCGCGCCACGCTTGAGGAGCTGGAATACGCAGACCTGCTTGTCCACGTCATCGACAGCGCCGACCCGGAGCGTGAGGATCATATCGCGGTCGTGAACCGCCTGATCGCGGAGCTGGCAAAGCCCGGCACTCCCGTTCTGGAATGCTATAACAAGTGTGATCTTGTCCCGGACGACGAAATTCCGCGCGGGAGCGACAAGGTCGCGATCTCGGCGGCGAGCGGCTATGGGCTGGACGCGCTCAGGGAGGCCATCGAGACGCAGCTCGGACGCGGAAAGCACCGCGTAAAGCTGCTCCTTCCGTATCAGCAGGGCGGCATGGTCGCCGCGCTCCACGATACGGCACAGGTGCTCTCCAGCGAGTATGCAGACAACGGAATTCAGATCGACGCAGTGCTGGACGAAACCTTATTCGGCAAACTGCGTCAGTATGTAATAGAGGAAGTATAATGGAACAATTCCTGGTCCCCGCCGGAGAAGGCGCATCGGAATATATGGAAAAGAAATCGCGCTTTCTGGGCCTGATCGTCCCTGTCACGACAGAGGCCGAGGCCAGAGCGCGGCTGGAGGCCGTCAAAAAGCAGGAATACGACGCGCGGCACAACTGCTGGGCCTACATCCTGCACTCCGGTCAGAAGCGTTACAGCGACGACGGCGAGCCGCAGGGCACGGCCGGTCAGCCGATTCTGAACGTGCTCGAACGCGAGGGCGTACAGGACGTGCTGTGCGTCGTGACGCGGTATTTCGGCGGGATTCTTCTGGGTGCGGGCGGCCTTTGCCGCGCGTACACGAAGGCCGCGAAGGACGCGCTGGACGACGCGGGCATTTCCGAGCTTCGCCCGTGGAGCGTACTGCGGCTCGACTGCCCCTATGCGCTCTTTGAGCGCGTGAAGCTGGAGCTGGAAAAGCGCGGCGGGCTGCTCCGGGACACGGACTATGGCGCCGAGATCGCCATGACCGTCCTTCTGCCTGAGCCGGAAGAAGCTGCATTTGCCGCTGCTCTGCGGGAACTTTCTGCCGGAAGCCTCTGCACGGAACGGACAGGGACGGAACTGCACGGCGTCAAAATCCGATAAGTTTTTAAAGAAAATTCACGCAAATTCCACAGGGAATTCAAAAATAACAGGTATTCTGACAAGGTAAGGTGGGGTTTTATGAACGTGCGCGAACGGATGGAGCAGGAGGAATACGAGTTTTTGTCCCCGCAGGCGCAGAAGGCCGCCGAAACAAAAGGCCGGCCGGAGCCGGAGGACGACAACGACGTGCGCACCTGCTACCAGCGCGACGCCGACCGCATTCTCCACAGCAAATCCTTCCGCCGTCTGATGCACAAGACGCAGGTGTTTTTATCGCCGGAGGGCGACCATTACCGCACCCGCATGACCCACACGCTGGAGGTCGCGCGCATCGCGCGGACAATCTGCCGCGGACTGCGGCTCAATCAGGATCTGGCGGAGGCCGCGGCCTACGGCCACGATCTGGGCCACACGCCGTTCGGCCACGCGGGAGAAAAGGCGCTGTCCAGTATGCTGGACAAGCCCTTCCGCCACAACGAGCAGTCGCTGCGCGTGGTGGACAAGCTCGAACGCGACGGCGCGGGACTGAACCTGACCTATGAGGTGCGCATGGGCATTCTCGGCCACACGGGAGACTTTATCCCCGAGACGCTCGAGGGCCAGATCGTGCGCACGTCCGACCGCATTGCGTACATTAACCATGATATCGACGACGCCATGCGCGCCGGGATCCTGACCGAGGCCGATATCCCGGCGCAGATCGCGGAAATTCTCGGCCACTCGCATTCGCAGCGGATCAACACGCTGGTCGAGAACATGATCGAAAACACGATGCTGACCGGCACGCTCGGTATGCAGCCGGACGTGGCACAGGCCATGGATCAGCTGCGCACGTTCATGTTTGCCCGCGTCTATACGAATCCCGTCGCCAAGGGTGAGGAATCGAAGGCGAAGGATATGCTGTGCAGGCTGTTTGAGTATTACATGAAAAACCCCGAAAGGCTGCCGCCGGATTTTCTCCCGCAGCTGGACTTTGACGGCATGGAGCGCATCGTCTGCGACTACATTGCCGGCATGACCGACCGCTACGCGGTCTATAAGTATTCGGAGCTGTTTATCCCCGCGACGTGGCAAGTGCGGTGAGTCGCTGCTGCGCGCGATTTTTGCAGGGGCAGATGCCCACACATTCTGAAAGGAGGTCGATCCCGTGGCGTTTCCGCAGCCGTTTCTGGACGCGCTCACCGAGCGCAATCCCATCGACGAGGTCGTGGGGCAGTATGTCAGCCTGACGCGCCGTGGCTCGAACCTCTTTGGGCTCTGCCCGTTCCACTCGGAAAAGACCGCGTCGTTCTCCGTCGCGCCGGACAAGGGGATTTATTACTGCTTCGGCTGCCACGCGGGCGGCGGCGTGATCAACTTCATTATGCAGATCGAGGGGCTGGACTATCCCGACGCGGTGCGGTTTCTTGCAAAGCGCGCGGGCCTTGAGGTCCCGGAGGACGAGAATTATCGCTCGCAGTACCAGAAGCAGGAGCGCCTCTGGGCGCTGTGCAAGGACGCGGCGCGGTTCTTCCGCCAGCAGCTGTTCTCCCCTGCCGGAACCGAGGCGCAGGCGTACATACAAAAGCGCGCGCTCAGCATGGAGACGGTCAAGCGCTTCGGGCTTGGCTTCAGCCCGAACGCGTGGGCGGAGCTTACGGACGCGATGAAGGAAAAGGGCTATAAGCTCGACGAGCTGGTCGACGCGGGGCTTTCCCTGCGGGGCAAAAACGGCGGCGTGTACGACCGGTTCCGCAACCGGCTCATGTTCCCCATCATCGATATCCGGAACAATATCATCGGCTTCGGGGGCCGCGTGATGGACGATTCCACGCCGAAATACCTGAACTCGCCCGAGACGATTATTTTCAATAAACGCAAGAATCTGTTCGCACTCAATATTGCCCGCAAGAGCAAGCAGGGGCGCATCATCCTGACCGAGGGCTATATGGACGCCATCGCCCTGCACCAGTACGGGTTCGACTGCGCCGTCGCGTCGCTCGGCACGTCTCTGACGGAGGAGCACGCGAATATCCTCGCCAAGTACACCAATCAGGTCATTCTGACCTACGACGGCGACGAGGCCGGGCAGAACGCCACGCGCCGCGCCATCCCCATGCTCGAAAAGACCGGCATTCAGGTGCGCGTCCTGCGGATGCAGGGCGCGAAGGACCCGGATGAGTTTTTGAAAAAATACGGCGCGCAGCGCTTCGAGGTGCTGCTGGATGCCTGCCAGAATCAGGCGGAGTACCGGCTGGACAGCCTCAAGCGCAAATACGACCTGACGCTCGACGATCAGCGCGTAGAATTTCTGAATCAGGCCGCCGCGCTCATCGCCACATTCCCGAACGCGGTACAGCGCGAGGTCTACGGACGGCGCGCGGCAGAGGCCGCCGGCATCACGCCGGAGGCCATGCAGCTGGAAATCAAAAAGGCCTACCGCAAGGCCCGCGCCATCGAGCAGAAAAAGCAGGAGGCGCAGGAGCTGGACATCGCGCGCCAGCGTGCGCCGAAGACCCGCGCCATCCGCTATGACAATCTCCGTTCCGCGACCGCCGAGGAGGGCCTGATCTGCACGCTCCTGCGTGAGCCGGAGCTGATCGCGAACGTGAAGCTCCCGGCGGAGGCGTTTTCGGTCGACCTGTTCGGCCGGGTGCTGGCCGACCTGCGCCAGCGCGTACAGTCCGGGCGGCCCGTTTCGCTTGCCGCGCTGGGGCCGGATCTCACGCCGGAGGAAATGGCGCACCTGTCCTATGTGATGAGCCGGGACACCGCTCCCGTTTCTGACGAAGCGTTCGCGGATTATCTGCGCGTGATCCAGGAAGAATATGAGGGTCGGAGCCTGACGCGCTCGGAGGAAAATCTGCGGCTGCTGGCCGAACAGATGAAATCAACAAAACAGTATGGAGGGTAAGCAATGGGAAAAGAATTGGAACTTCTGCAGAAGATGGATCTCACGGCAGAAAACCGCCAAAAGCTCGAAGCGCTGATTACCGAGGCGAAAAAGACCGGAAAGGTTTCCTCCAAGCATCTGGTTGAAACGCTCGACGACGTGGACGCCACGCAGGACCAGACCGAGCGCTTCTATGACATTCTTGAGCAGGCCGGCATCGAGATCGACGTCTCCGACGTGCTGGACCTCATCGGCACAGCTGATATGGACAACCCCACGCTCAGTGAAATGCAGGCCATCGAGGACGAGGGCCTGCCCGCGGATCTGGACGAGCCGGAGGCGCTGCCCGAGGACGTGGAAAACGCCAAGCTGGACGACCCTGTGCGGATGTACCTCAAGGAGATCGGCCGCATCAAGCTCCTGACGCCTGAGGAGGAGCAGGAGATCGCGAAAAAAATGGCCGAGGGCGACGAGGACGCACGCAAGCGTATGTCTGAGGCCAATCTGCGTCTCGTCGTGTCGATCGCAAAGCGCTACGTGGGCCGGGGGATGCAGCTGCTCGATCTCATCCAGGAGGGCAATCTGGGCCTGATGAAGGCTGTTGAAAAATTTGACTATACGAAGGGCTACAAATTCTCCACCTATGCGACCTGGTGGATCCGGCAGTCCATCACCCGCGCCATCGCCGACCAGGCGCGTACGATCCGCATTCCGGTGCACATGGTCGAGACGATCAACCGTGTGCTGCGCACGTCGCACTCCATGGTGCAGAAGCTGGGCCGCGAGCCGACGACAAAGGAGATCGCGGACGAACTGCATATCGAGGAAAGCAAGGTCGAAGAGGTCTTAAAGATTGCGCAGGAGCCGGTTTCCCTCGAAACGCCGATCGGTGAGGAGGAGGACAGCCATCTGGGCGACTTCATTCAGGACGACGAGGCCTCGCAGCCGTCGGAGGAGGCGTCCTACACGCTGCTGCGTGAGCAGCTTGAGGAGGTTCTGTCCACGCTGACCCCGCGTGAGGAGCAGGTGCTGCGGATGCGCTTCGGTCTGACCGACGGCAAGCCGCACACGCTCGAGGAGGTCGGCAAGGAGTTCGACGTCACGCGCGAACGCATCCGCCAGATCGAGTCCAAGGCCCTGCGCAAGCTGCGCCATCCGTCCAGAAGCAAGAAGCTGCGCGACTTTTTGAACTAAGAAGGCAGGACCTGCCATGAAAGAATTTCGAAAACACAGAATATTTACACTTTTATGCTTGACAACCGGGAAAATATTCGTATCATAGTCTTATGCAATTTGAAACCGTAACAACGGAGGAATTCAAGATGTTTGAGAAGATTCAGGCGTATCTTGCCTCGCAGCTCGATATTCCGGCAGACGAGATCACCCGCGACACCACGTTCGAAAGCCTCGGCGTCGATTCGCTGGATACCGTCGAGATGGTCATGGATCTGGAAGAGCAGCTCGGCGTCGATCTGGAGCTGGAGGAAAAGATCGCGACCGTCGGCGAGCTGGTCGATTTTGTCGAGAGCAAGCTTGACTGAACGCAAAACGGCGAGACGTATGGCAAGGCTGCACTACTTGGGGAGATAGCGGTGCCCTGTTACCCGCAATCCGCTACAGCGGGGAGGAATTCCCGACCGAGGGTGTATGCTGTGTCGTCTGACCCGGATAAGCGGTGTTGAAGATCTGGTCTTGCGCAATAGGGCTCTGTGAACCGTGTCAGGTGGGGAACCAAGCAGCACTAAGCAGTCTACCCTGTGTGCCGCAAGGTTGCCGTTTCGGAGCTGGCTGTCCGGGTAACGGGTGTAGCATCCATTCGGAGAAGGGTGTGCAGTCCTGCCATGCGTCTTACCGTAAAAAACTCCGGGCTTGAAAGGCCCGGAGTTTTTCATGCCCTGCCGCAGAGAGCTGCGGCAGGGCATTTGTATTTTATTTCGCGCTGATGACCAGCTCGCCGTTCTGCTCGTCGCAGACAAGCGTCTGACCGGGGAGCACGTCGCCGCGCAGGATGCGCTGCGCAAGAAGCGTCTCGACCGTGTGCTGCAGGTAGCGGCGCAGCGGTCTTGCGCCGAACTGCGGGTCATAGGCTGCGTCAATGACGAACGACTTTGCCGCCGGAGTCAACTCGCATTTAAGCTGCTTGTCGGCAAGGCGCTTGTTGAGCGCCGCGATCTGCAAGTCGATAATGCCGGTGATATTCTCCTTCGACAGCGGCTTATAGAACACAATCTCGTCCAGCCGGTTGAGGAACTCCGGGCGGAAATTGCGGCGCAGAAGCGTCTGCACCTCGTTTTTCGCATCCTCAGAGATCTCGCCCTCCGGCGTGATGCCGTCCAGAATGGCCTGCGAACCGAGATTCGAGGTCAGGATGATGATGGTGTTCTTGAAGTCCACGGTTCTGCCTTGCGAGTCGGTGATGCGGCCGTCGTCGAGCACCTGCAGCAGAATGTTGAACACGTCCGGGTGCGCTTTTTCGATCTCGTCAAACAGAATGACGGAATACGGTCTGCGGCGCACGGCTTCGGTCAGCTGGCCGCCCTCCTCGTAGCCCACATATCCGGGAGGCGCACCGATCAGACGCGACACGGAGAATTTCTCCATATACTCCGACATATCGATGCGCACCAGATTCTTTTCATCGTCAAACAGCGCCTCTGCCAGCGTCTTGGCAAGCTCTGTCTTGCCGACGCCCGTGGGGCCAAGGAACAGGAACGAGCCGAGCGGCCGGTTCGGGTCCTGAATGCCTGCTCTGCTTCTCTGGATAGCCTCAGAGACGACGCGCACGGCCTCATCCTGGCCGACAACACGCTTGTGCAGCGTATCTTCGAGATGCAGCAGCTTGTCGCGTTCGCCCTCCATCAGTCTTGCGGTCGGGATACCCGTCCAGCGCTCGATGATCTTGGCGATCTCCTCCTCCGTGACCTTGTTGCGGAGCAGGCTCGTCTCCTTGCCGCTCTGCGCCAGCCGTTCCTCCTGCTCCAGCTGCTTTTTCGCTTCGGGCAGATCGCCGTACTTCAGCTTCGCGGCCTTTTCGAGATCGTAACTCTGTTCGGCAGATTCAATATCGCGGTTGATCTGCTCGATGCGTTCGCGCAGCTGCTGCACGCGGCCGATTGCGTTCTTCTCATTTTCCCACTTGGCCTTCATGGTGCTGAACGTTTCGCGCTGTTCGGCCAGTTCCTTTTGCAGTTCCGTCAGACGCGCCTTGGAAAGTTCATCGTCCTCGTTTTTGAGCGCTGCTTCCTCGATCTGCATCTGGATGATCTTGCGGTTAATCACGTCAAGCTCGGTTGGCATGGAGTCCATCTCCGTGCGGATCATGGCACACGCTTCGTCGATCAGGTCAATGGCCTTGTCCGGCAGGAAGCGGTCGGTGATATAGCGGTTGGAAAGCGTTGCGGCGGCAATAATCGCGTTGTCCGTGATCTTCACGCCGTGAAACACCTCATACCGGGATTCCAGACCACGCAGGATGGCGATGGTATCCTCCACCGTCGGCTCCTGCACCAGAACGGTCTGGAACCGGCGCTCAAGCGCGGGATCCTTTTCGATATACTGGCGGTATTCGTCCAGCGTCGTCGCGCCGATGCAGTGCAGCTCGCCGCGCGCGAGCATCGGCTTTAACAGATTGCCTGCGTCCATCGAGCCTTCGGTCTTGCCCGCACCGACAATGGTATGCAGTTCATCGATAAACAGGATGATACGCCCTTCGGACTTTTTGACCTCGGCCAGCACGGCCTTCAGACGCTCTTCAAATTCACCGCGGTACTTTGCGCCTGCAATCAATGCGCCCATATCGAGTGAGAAGATTGTCTTGTCCTGCAGGGACTTCGGAACCTCGTTCGCAACGATCCGCTGCGCAAGGCCCTCGACGATGGCTGTTTTGCCGACGCCCGGCTCGCCGATGAGAACCGGGTTGTTCTTCGTCTTGCGGGACAGGATGCGGATGACATTCCGGATCTCGTCGTCACGGCCGATGACCGGGTCCATCTTCTGCTCCCGTGCACGCTTGACCAGATCCGTGCCGTATTTGGCAAGCGCCTCATACGTATCCTCCGGCGTGTCGGACGTCACGCGCTGGCTGCCGCGCACCGACTGCAGCGCCTGCAGGCAGGCCTCCTTCGTGATCTGGTACGGACGGAACAGGCTTTTCAGCACCGCGTCCGCGTTTTCGATCAGGGACAAAAACAGATGCTCGACGGAGACATATTCGTCTTTCATCTGCTTCGCGATGTCTTCCGCGCTGTTCAGCGCCGTGTCGACGGCGCGCGCAACATAATATTTATCCGCCTCGCGGCCCGAGCCGGTCACGCGCGGCAGCTTCGCCAGCTCCGCGTCCACCGCAGCCTCAAAGCTTTCAAGCGTCACGCCCATCTTTTTCAGCAGCTGCGGCACAAGGCCGTTTTCCTGCTTCAAAAGCGCGGCCAGCAGATGGATCTGCTCGATCTGCTGGTTCTGGTTTTCAATGGTCAGCTTCTGGGCGGCCTGAATGGCCTCCAGAGATTTCTGCGTATAGTTCTGTGCGTTCATAGTTCACACCTCTTCTTCCAGCGTTAGCACTCTATATTCATGAGTGCTAATTCATTTTGGCTTCATCATAGTCCTGTACCCGGAATTTGTCAAGGGGGAGCAGGGCCGAAAATTGTGATATTTTTGTAAACATTTGATCGAAAAAAGAAGTTTCGAATTTAATAGTTATTTAAAAACTTGCCTCTAAGTTTTTTAATAAACCCTTGCTATGATAATCCTGCAAGAAGCGATAAACACTTTTTCATTTTCCCCTCATATTGATAAAGAATCCCCCGCAGACAAGCCGGTCACTTGTTTGCGGGATTTCTTTCGCCAAAACAGGGCCCGCGCAGCCTCAAGGTTGAAGCCGCGCGGGTTCTGCTTGTCCACGTGGATGAACCCGGCGGACACGAGCGAGCTCATGTGGTGGGAGATCGTGGCGGGAGACAGGCCGATGCGCTCGGCCAGATCCTGCCCGCAGAGAGATTCGTTTTTTGATGAGCTTGATGATATACTTCGTGGGAACGTCCCCAAAACGAGCGTCACAATGGGCTGTTCCGAGCCTTCGTGC
>OLGN01000524.1_pt1 | contig 31106 bp, 28 predicted proteins | sample 1605941 | NCBI WGS metagenome assembly OLGN01 (sample SAMN03283269) | human gut metagenome | biome: human-associated habitat; material: feces | host: Homo sapiens | place: USA | collected 2013
CAAGCTCCCGCTTTGCGGCAAAGGATTTGCCGGAGCCCGGCACGCCGAGGAACAGACCGTTGGGGTTTTTGAGCTTCTTCCGGTTCGCCATGATGACGTTATGGGAAAGAGCGTTGAGCCCGTAATAGACATATAAAAATAAGATAGGTCATGCAGTGAGCAAAGAATGAAAAGTTCGGTCAAAAATCCTGCAAAGCTCGTAGTTGAATAATAAAAACAGAACAGCCGTCCTGCAAATTCACACAGGACGGCTGTTTCCATTTATTTAGTTAATATGCTTGCTCATTTCACTTAAACATCAAATCGCTCAGCTCCTGGCTGATCACGCCCGACCACTTCTGCGTCGTGTCTTGTCGCGGGTAGTGGTCGCGCCAGGCGTCGTAGGCGTCTTGCGTTATCGACCCTGCCTTGAGCTTATCCGCCTGTTCTGCCCAGGCACAAAGCATCTCATGGAGCCTGTCTGCATCCTTGCCGGCACGTGGATCGATACGCATGGTGATGTCACCCGCGTCGCTGCTTATCCGCAGACCGTACAAGTCCTCCAGCGTGAACAGTGTGTGCATCAGTCCTACATAGGAGTCGATGTCCGGCACGGACAGCGCCGCTGGCGAGACGTCCAGCACCTCGGCAAGCGCCTTCGTCAGCTCAGACTTCGGCGAGCGAGTGCCTGACTCGTACTGGGCAAGCCTCACGTCCGCGGACTTCTCCGGAAACCCTACAGCCGTCCCCAGCTGCTTCTGAGTCAAGCCGCGCTTGTTGCGGAAGTACCGTATGCGTTCCCCTATCGCCATTGCAATCGCTCCAATCAAACGGTTTCTTTGCAGAGAATATAGCATATATGTTTAGTACTGTCAATAGAAACTTAATTTAATTTGTTTAATTTTACTCGATTGACTTAAGCATATTTGCATAGTATAATGTACGGTGAATTAAGCTAATAAGTTTAATATAGCATAATGGTATTTCGCCCGGGCAAATCGGAGGCGACAAGAAAGTATCCGACACGAAATAAGGATCATTATGCCAAAATCCATGAAAGGAGACAAACTATTTGAACCTTGAAACAAAAGAAAGTGCTGCCCCTTCGGCATCTGTTGGCGCAGATGTGGGACAGCAGCTTTCAAATGTTTGCAACAACAATATATCAAATCCCAGCGCCGAAAGCAACGAAAACCTGCAGGAATTGTACAGAAAATTACGCCGGATGAACGACCCGGCGTTCCCGCCGACGGTGACGATGGCCGAGCTGTACGACACAGTATACGAGAGCAAGCCTCCGGTCATTGAAGGCCTGCTCCAAAACGGCACATACATATTCGCGGGCGCACCGAAGGTGGGCAAGTCCTTTCTCATGGCACAGCTCGCCTATCACGTCGCCACCGGGCAGAAGCTCTGGGACCTCGAAGTCCACCAGGGCACAGTGCTCTACCTCGCGCTCGAGGACGGCTACGAGAGGCTGCAAAGGCGGATGTACCGGATGTTCGGCGTGGAGGGCGCGGAGAAATTGCACTTCGCCATATGTGCGAAGCAGCTCGGAAACGGCCTCGACGCGCAGCTTGAGAAGTTCGTGCGCGAGCATCCGGACACACGTCTTATCATCATCGACACGCTGCAAAAGGTGCGCGAGCTGAGCGGCGAGGCGTACAGCTACCGGGACGACTACCAGATCATCGGGCAACTCAAGCAGCTCGCGGACAAGTTCGGGCTGTGTATGCTCATCGTCCACCACACGCGCAAGTCTGCTGCGAACGACGAGTTCGACCGCATCTCCGGCACGACGGGAATCTACGGCTGCGCCGACGGTGCGTTCGTGCTGAGCAAGTAAAACCGCACGGACAACACGGCCACACTCAGCATCGCCGGCCGCGACCAGCTCGACCAGCGCATCCACCTCGTGCGCGACGAGGAACGCCAGCTCTGGTGCTTCGACCACGCGGACAAGGAGCCTTACCACGAGCCTCCAGACCTGCTGCTGGAGAAGGTAGCTGCACTCGTGACGGAGGAGAGTCCGGCATGGCAAGGCAGCGCCACGGAGCTTATCTCGGCCCTTGCGCTGGACATACAGCCCAATGCGCTGGCCAAGCGGCTGAACGTGAAAGCGGGCCGGCTGCTGAGTGACTTCAAGGTGAGCTACAAAAATATACGCACCAAGACCGGCAGTCACATCACACTGACACTGCAAAGGTGACGATGGTGACGGTGGTGACGATGAAAATAGGGGTGTTAAAACATCGTCACCATCGTCACCATCGTCACCATCGTCACCATCGTCACCCATCGTCACCAGGGCGGGGGTGTACCGTTCCGGTACACCCCCGTTTGTACGCGGTGAGAGTTCATATGGCTACGGCGTAACACGGTAGCAGTTGTGTAGCTGGATGTGCACATAGGGGGAGTCGTGTTTCACGACTCCCCCAGAAGCTTTGAAATGGTGTCGCGAAACGCGACACCATTGCGACGAAGGGTACGCCGAGACAGCGTACCCTTCGTGAAGAAGCTTTGTCCAAGGGCGCACTTCTATACATGGCCATGTATGTGCGTCAAATATGCGTCGCTGCGCTCCGGTCAAGGGCGTGGCCCTTGCGCCGCTGTACGGCTAACCCAATTTCAAGGAGGTGTGGTTATAGCTAAAACCAAGGAACAACTTCAAAAAGAATGCGCCGAGCTCGAGCAGCGCATACAGCAGCACAAGAACCGGCTCCAACGCATCGAGCAGCGCACAAAGCACATCGCCAAAGGCGAGCGTCAGAAACGTGCACACCGGCTCATCACCCGCGGCGCGGCGGTGGAGAGCGTCGCACCGGCAGTGTGCGGAATGACCGAGCGCGAGTTCTACGAGCTTGCCGAGCGCATTTTCGCTCTGCCAGAGGTACAGGTGCTCTTGCCGAAAGGCGGTGGGTGATTGGCGCTCTACCACTTCCACGTCGGCCAGGTGAAGCGCAGCGCCGGCCAGTCGGCAATCGAGTCAGCGGCATATCGCGCGGGAGAGAGGCTATACAGTGAGCGCTATGGCGAGCACAGCGACTACACCCGCAAAGGCGGCGTGGTATACACGGAGGTCCTGCTCCCGCCGCACTCTCCACGTGAGTACGCTGACCGGCAGACACTTTGGAATGCGGTCGAGGCCGCCGAGCGCGGCAAAAACGCGCAGCTCGCCTACAGCTTCGACATCGCGCTGCAAAACGAGTTCGCACTTGAAGAAAACATCGCCCTTGCGCGGAAATTCCTGCTGGACAACTTCGTCTCACGAGGTATGATCGCAGACGTTGCCGTCCATCAGCCGGACAGGGAAGGCGGCATCGAGAACCCGCACTTCCACGTCCTCTGCCCAATACGTCCGCTGGACCCGGACGGCACTTGGGGCGCGAAACAGCGGCGAGTGTACCGCGAAAACGGCAAATTTGACGCCGTGTCGACCACCGACTGGGGCAAGCCTGAAACATTAGAAGAATGGCGCGAGGCATGGGCAGAGCTGTGCAATACGAAGTTCAAAGAGAAAGGCTTGAGCTGCCGCATTGACCACCGTTCATATGAAAAACAGGGCATTGACCAAGCACCGACCGTCCACGAGGGAGTCGCTGTACGTCAGATGGAGGCCAAAGGCATCGCCACGGACAAGGGCGAGCGCAACCGCTGGATCAGGTCTGCAAACGCTATGTTAAGGACGCTGCGTGAAAAGATAAAAGCGCTGACAATATGGCTCACAGAGCTCCGTGCGGAGTCTCAGCAGCCGACGCTTGCCGCGCTGCTCACGGACTACTACGATGCGCGGAACGCCGGAGCATGGAGCAGCAAGGCCAAGGTAAGCAATCTGAAGCGCTTCGCAGCAGCCGCGGCGTATTTGCAAGAAAACAGCCTGTACACATTGGACGACCTCCAAAACCACCTTGATCTGCTGCGCAAGCGTCTGCACAGCGAAAAATCCAACTTGGACGCCAAGCACAGCCGTATGAAAGAGCTGCGCGAGCTGCTGATATACGCTGAGCAGTACGAGCGCTTCAAGCCCATCCACGACCAACTGGGCGCCATCAAGTGGAAATCCAAGCGCGAGCAGTTCAAGGCCAAGCACGAAAGCGAGCTCCGTCAGTTCTACCTAGCCCGCCGCAAGCTCACGGACGGCATCCACACCGCCGAGTGGCAGCGCGAGCTTGACGCCCTGGAGCAAGACTGCGAGGACGAATACGCAAAGTACAAACCCTTACGAGACGAAATGAAAAAGCTGCTGGATGTGAAGTATTGCGTTGATCGAGCGCTCAGCGGCGAAGAAAACAAAGGCTGCGAACCGCGACTTTTAGCGAGCGAAAGAGATTAAGACTCCCGAAGAAATTTGAAGAAATCCTAAGACGCCTCCCGAAACTCTCGGGAAATGTGTATAAATCCGCACCTGGCGGCGACAATATTCATTACAGGGAGGCATTTTATGGAGAATACCCACGGCGAGATATCCCAACAGCGGCAGCGGAGCATGATGGAACAGCTCTGGCTGACCTACTACAACGACACGCTCTACGAAAAGGGCATTATAACCGAAGATGAGCGCAACAAGATGCGCATTAAGATAAAGAGCCGCACGCGGCAATTAGAAAGCAGGTAAAGGCGGGGACTTGTTCCCCGCCAATTTCTTATGATTGATATATTCGTATGCCTATGCTATATTAATGCTAATAATGATATAACGAACAGGAGACGCTTATGGACATACATGACGTGCGCCGGGAGCTGCGTACAAAGAGCATATACGAGATACCTCTGCGCGTGACGTACTACGCGCGCGTGTCGTCCGAGTCCGACGAGCAGCTCAACTCGCTCGGCAACCAGATAAAGTACTACGAGGACTTCATACGCCGCAACGCCGCGTGGGAGTTCGTGCCGGGATACATCGATGAGGGTCTCTCCGGCATCTCGACGAAGCGCCGCGAGAACTTCAACCGCATGGTCGATGACGCCTCGCACGACAAGTTCGACCTCGTCATAACCAAGGAGATATCGCGTTTCGCGCGCAACACGCTCGACTCCATCCGCTACACGCGCGAGCTGCTCTCCGACGGCGTGGGCGTGTTCTTCCAGAACGACAACATCAACACTCTCGACGAGGACAGTGAGCTGCGTCTTTCAATAATGTCGTCGATAGCGCAGGACGAGCTCAGGAAGCTCTCCAGCCGCGTGAAATTCGGCCACCAGCAGGCTATAAAGTCCAGCGTGGTACTCGGCAACAGCCGCATCTTCGGCTACCGGAAGGACAACAAGCGCCTTGTCATCGACGAGGAGCAGGCTCCGATGGTGCGCGAGCTCTTCGAGCTCTACGCCACGGACGAATACAGCATGAAGCAGCTCGAGACGCTCTTTTGGAACAAGGGCTACCGCAACCTCAACGGCAAGAAAATCGCACACTCGACTATGTCGAACATGATAGCCAACCCCAAATACAAAGGCTACTACGTCGGCAACAAGGTCAAGGTAGTGGACATGTTCACGAAGAAGCAGAAGTTCCTCCCGCCCGAGGAGTGGGTCATGTTCAAGGACGAGACGGGCGAGATCGTCCCGGCCATCGTCAGCGAGGAGCTGTGGGATGCCGCAAACGCCATACTGCGCCGCCGCAGCGAGGACGTAAAGCACCGACAGGGCATCTGCAACCACGCGAACCTGCTCACAGGCAAGCTCTACTGCGCCCACTGCGGCGCGGCATACTACCGGCGCGAGTCGCGCGACAAGCTCGGCAACGTAAACAGCCGCTGGGTCTGCTCCGGGAAAATAAACAATGGCAGCGACTCCTGCCCCAGCTTCGCCGTGTACGAGGACGAAATAAAGCCGCTGCTCTTCGAGGTGTTCCGCGACACGCACGACGCATCCGAAGAAATGATACTCGAGTACGAGCGCATGTACGCGGCGATGACCTTGGACGTCAACCTCGAAGGTCAGATCTCGGACACGGAGGGCAAGATAGAACTCGCGCTCAAGAAAAAGAGCAAGCTGCTTGAGCTCACAGCGCTCGGACAGATAACGAACGAGGACTTCGCTGCCATGACCGCAACGTGCAACGAGGAGATAAAAGCCGCCGAGCAGGAACTTGCCGAGCTCCGTTCCCGTCGCGACGACAGCGAGGATTTCCGCCGGCACATGGAGAAGATACGCTCCATTCTTCGCGCCGCGGAGCGCCAGGTGAACGCGGGCGCGATTACCAAGGAGTTCGTAGACACCTTCGTGGACAAGATAATCGCCACGCCCATAGACGACCACACGATGCGCCTCGACGTGAAGATCTTCACCGGCGAAACTACCAGCAGGTACCTTGAAAAACTCAGCGGTCGTACGGGTCACACGTTCAAGAAGATGATCGAGGCCTACGAGAACGGCATGAAGTAAGCGAAAGCTTCAAAAAGCGAAAAGCCGCCCATTACGGGCGGCTTTTTGCGTTTGTATGGGCAGAGATACAAATGCTGCGGAACGTGTGAGGGTGGACGCCGAACGGCGTCCACCCTCCAATTCAAAGTCCGTGCTGATCAGCCGCCGAGAGTATCTCCAAAGATCGGAGAACCGCAGCCGAAGCCGCCGGAAACCTCGAGTATCTGACCGGTGACCCAGGAAGAATCGTCGGTAGCGAAGAACATGATGGCGTTTGCCTGATCCTCGGGCTTGCCGGGGCGGCGTATGTAGGCGTGCTTGAGCCAGGCGTCGCAGAATTCCTGGCCGAGGTACTCCAAGGTCCTCTGCCCCAGCGTGAAGGCCGGGAGAACTGCGTTGCAGCGTATGCCCTGCCTGCCGTATTGCAGCGCCGCATACTTTGTTAGCATGTGGACCGCAGACTTGCCTACGCCGTAATAGGTGCGGGTCGTGTCAGCCTGGGCGCCGGTGGTGGAGCCGGTGTTGACTATGCTGCCGCCGCCGCCCGCTATCATCAGGGGAATGACCACGCGCAGGCACTCGGCGGAGACGCCCAGGGTGCCTTCCGTGAGCTTCATCATGTTCTCGTGCGTTGTCTCGGTTATGGTGCCGTTGTCCTTGATGGACACGTCGCCCGTGCCGATGGCATTGTTGACGAACATATCTATGCGTCCGGCTTCTTCATAGGCCTTCTTGATCGCGGGCTCGATAGTCTCTATCATCCGCGCGTCGAACCATATCATATCCGCAACGCGGCCGGGGCCCTTCTTGTTGAGCTCCTCAGCTATGGGCTTGGCCTTATCAAGGTTGCGGACGAGCATGTAGACCTCCGCGCCCTCTTCGACCATCTTGGTAATAGTGGCAAGTCCTATGCCCGCGGTGCATCCGGTGACGACGCCGACTTTACCGGCGCAGCGCATTCTGCTGTTGTACTCCATGTCGTTTTCTCCTTTAATTTAAATTTTATATGTACAGCGTTTATTTAAGCCTCGGGGCGCGGCCCGGTCTTTACAAAGATGAGTATGAGCGGCGTTACAAGCAGACAGCAGATGCCGCCGACGAGGAAGACGCGGGAGATGGCCACCGTGAAGTCCTGGAACATACCGAGCATCATGCCGAAAATAGAGCCCATAAGCGTGACGCCCAGCGTGGTAAAGAAACCCTTGCAGCCGTTGGCCGCGCCCATCTCGGCGGGGGAAATGTTCATGGTCATGAAGGGCGCGACGCAGTTGTTGAGGAAGGTGTAGCCTATGCCGCCGACAGCCATGAGCACATAGAGGATAACTATACTGCTGCCGACCTTTATCATAGAGATGCCGATCAGCGTGATCGCCAGCGAGATGCCCATGAGCCAGAGGGCGGTCTTGTAGCGCCTGCTGTCTCTGCTGACCCAGCGCCCGACTATCTGAGGCAGGAAGAGCGAGACAACGACCTGAGGCATGAGCAGCGTGGCGCTGCTGGTGGCCGACACCTGGAGAACCGCCTGGGCGAAATAGACGAGGAAGCCGGCGCTGAGCACGGAGTAGGCCGAGGCCAGCAGGCAGGTGAGTGACAACACGAGCACCACGCGGTTTTTGAGCGCCCCAAGGGCGAAGGCGGGCTGCTCTATGCGAGTCTCGCGCCGGTAGAGGAGTATGGCGGCTATCACAGTGACGGCGGCGAGAATGAAAGTGAGCGCCGACTTCCACGGGAACATATTGCCGGCAAAGTTCAGAATGACAACAAAGGGCACCATGGCGAATATGAGCAGGATGACGCCGAGCGCATCGAAGCTGTGCTTCCCGCCGCGCTTCTTGTTGGGGTAAAAGGCGTACTGGATGATGCCTGCGACTATGAAGAAGGGGATGGGGAGCAGGAAAATGCCGCGCAGGGAACCGGCGTCAACCAGAAGGCCGCCGACAATGGGTCCGACTATCATGCCGGCGGAAAGCGCAGTGACGAGGTTGCCGGACATCTTGCCCCAGTCCTTCTGCTCGTATATGTCCATAACAATGAGGAAAGGACCGGTCATGAAACCGCCGACCGCCACGCCGCAGAGGGCCCAGCTGATTAGGAAGAGCACAAAGGAGTTGGCAAAGTAGGTCATAACCAGGAAAACGCACATGAGCGCGAGAGAGCCCACGTTCAGCCACTTGCGCCCGAGCCTGTCTCCCAGGGTCGCGACGATCGGTGCCACAATGGCCTGGGTCAGGGAGTACACGACGCCCACGAGGGCGTAGTACTCAGATTTGTTGAAACCGGCCACTATTTGCGGCAGGCCGAGACCATAGCCGAAGCTGATGCATAGAAAGGCGAATTGCTGCAGGATGCAGGATACGAGGACCCAGGTGCGGTGCTTTGGAGATAGCTGAATGTTTGCGCTCATTTTCTGACCATCCTTTTCTTATTTTTTCTTCAGCTTGAACGGCGGGCGACTGGCACAGTCGCCATATTAATAGAACCATATTCTATTGCTAGAATAATATCAATCGAGCCAGATTGTCAATTGTCGAATGTGGACATAAATCGAATGGTATTTTGTGAATTGCAACGTTTTAAATTGGTCAGGGCGTAGAGAGCAAAATAAAAAAGTGACGCAATAAGCCGAAAATCACGACTTATTGCGCCACAAAACAGCACAATATTGACAACTAATGCTGACTTTCATATACTTGGAGGCACAAATGGAAAAATAGAATACTATTCGCACATCCAAGAAAACGCTATTGACAAAAATATGATAATAGAATATTATTCTATTGAATTTCTTGTCGAGGCTCAGTTGGAGCTGTTTTTGCAGGCTTCCATGAGGGCATAAATGGCCTCTTTGAGAACATCGTCGCTGAAGAAGAGATAAGTGGCCTGCTCGCTGAACTTCTGCGCATGTGAGTTCAGAATGGCGTGAATGATACTGGCGTAAGACCAGACGGCGTCTTCCGAAGCCTCGGGCGCATACTGATGAAGCATGTTTCTGATCATGCCGGTATAGCGTGCCGCCCACTGGGCCATGTTGCTGCGCACTTCTGCGGTGTAGCTTATGTGCTTAAACAGGACGTTTGTCAGCTTGTTGCTGTAGGAGGAGATGGAGCGCGTTATTAGGTAATCAATGAAAGCGTCGAACTCCTTTATGCGTGAACCCTTTTCGACGGATTCTTTTATTATCTCAATAGTGGACTCGGCCCAAATCAGCGAGGCCAGCTCCTGCTTCGATTTGAAATGCCCGTAAAACGCGCCGACTGAGCAGCCGGCCTTTTCGACGATGCCGTTGACGCTGGTCTTCTCATAGCCGTCACGCACGAACAGCTCTGCAGCTGCGCTCATTATATTCTGTCTCGTCCTCTGAGACTTGATTTGTTGTTTCTTCATATTCCAGCCAGCCTATTCGATAGATTCCGCGGTTTTTCACGCGCCAAATTACAACAATTGCAAAATAATTATACTTGGAGGAATCAAAATGTCAACCTGTAATTGCCCCAGTCTGTTCAGACCCGGAAAAATTGGAAACGTTGAGATAAGGAACCGTTCGGTCATGCCCTCCATGGGCCTGAGCAGCACAGTCGGCGGATTTGTGAACGACACCTGCATCCGTCACTATGTTGAGCGCGCGAAGGGCGGCTTCGGCCTCATATGCATCGAGGTCACGTGCATCGACGCCCCGCTCGGCCTGAACACGGCGAACATGCTCCGCGCGGACGACGACAAGTACATACCCGGCCTCACGAAGCTGGCCTCCGCCATCCACGCCGAGGGCGCCAAGTGCGTGCTTGAGATCAGCCATACGGGCCGCGGCGCGAAGCGCGAGATAATCGGCGGCCAGCCCGTCGGCCCCTCGCCCATAGCCATGCCGATGTTCTACGTCATCGGCGTCGAGCGCGAGACCCCGCGCGAGCTGACTATCCCTGAAATAGAGGCCATAGAGGACAAGTACGCCGAGGGCGCCTACCGCGCGAAGCTCGCGGGCTTTGACGGCGTGGAGATACACGCCACGGGCTATTACCTCTGCGTCCAGTTCCTGGGCAGGGACAGCAACAAGCGCACGGACAAGTACGGCGGCAGTGCGGAAAACCGCTTCCGCTTTGTGGAAAACATCATCAACAAGGTCCGCGCCAAGTGCGGCGAGGATTTTGCCATCCTCGTGAAGCCCAGCCTCTTTTCCGGCACGGGCATAACGATAGATGACGGCAAGTACTACGTCAAGCGCATGATAGAGCTGGGAGTGGACGGCATCGAGGTAATGGCCGGCGCCGGCAACAAGGTGATGCCCAACGACGACGACCTGCCCTTCACCGCCTCCCGCCCCATGGCCATGGCGCCCCTGGCCAAGATGTACCGCGAGTATGCCCGCAGCATCTTTGGCGAGGACCTCAAGACCCAGTTCATCGCCGGCGGCGACATCAGGACGGCCGACGTCATTGAGAACGCCTTTGCCAACGACATCTGCGACTTTGTGTTCATAGGCAAGAGCTGCGTTGTCGAGCCGCACTTTGTCCGCCTGCTACAGGAGGGCCGCGACAGGGAGATACACCCCTGCATCGGCTGCTATGTCTGCGCCTCGGACCAGCTTGCCACCGGCGCGCACTGCTACTGCTCCGGCAACGGCGCCATGGCCTGCGAGAGCCACTTTGACCTGCCTCCGGCAGAGAAGGTCAAGAAGGTCGTCGTAGTCGGCGGCGGACCGAGCGGCATAGAGGCCGCCAAGGTGCTCAAGCGCCGCGGCCACGACGTGACCATCATCGAAAAGAGCGACAAGCTCGGCGGACAGATACACTACGCCATGCAGCCGCTGAAGAAGGACCACTTCAAGCCCCTCATACCGTATTTCGAGGCGACGGTCGAGGCAAATAACATCCCCGTCATCTACAATACCGAGGCAACGGTTGAAAACATCATGGCCATGGACCCGGACGTGGTCATCTGCGCCACGGGCGTGAAGCCGGGCCGGCTGCCCGTCCCCGGCATCGACCTGCCGCACGTCCTCTCGGGCAAGGATTACCTGATAGGGAAGAAGGAGGTCCCCGGCAAGCGGGTCGTGGTCGTCGGCGGCGGCGACGTCGGCTGCGAGGTGGCCGAGAAGTTGGGCAGCGAGGGTCACGAGGTGACGCTGCTCGAAATGCTGGACGTCCTGGCCCCGGGCTACATGTTCGGCAACCGCTGCGTGCTGCTGCACGGCCTGCACCGCTACAATATCACCCAGCACCTCGGCACGAAGTGCCACGCCATTGAGGAGGACAAGGTCATCGCGGCGGACAAGATAGGCTTCCGCTTCGATATCCCATGCGACAACGTCGTCATCTGCACCGGCGACCCGGCGGATAACGAGCTGTACAAGTCCCTCGTGGGCATGGTGCCGGAGGTCTATAACATCGGCGACAGCGACACCCCCTCGAACCTCGCCAAGAATCACGCGGCGGCCTACGCGCTCGCCCGCAGCATCTGAAAAAAGCCTTAAGCGAAAAGCCGCCCGTTTCCGGGCGGCTTTTCAGCTCAGTCCTGGTATTCGAATTCTATGTCGTACATAGAAACCGTATCGCCGTTCTGGACGCCGAGCTCCTCCATGCGCTCGAAGATACCGGCCGTGCGCAGGCAGCGGTCGAAGTACATGCGGCTCTCATAGTCGGAGAAGTTGACGCTCGCGACGAGGCGGGCGAGCCACTGGCCTTCGACGTACCAGACGCCGTCCTCGCGCTTTATCTCGACCTCGTCCGCCGTGCCGAGTTCCGGCTCGGGCGGGACGTAATCCGGCTCGTATACCGTGACGGGCGGCAGATGCGCCAGCTCGCCCGCGGCGGCGCGCATCAGCTCCCGCGTACCCTGGGTGGAGGCCGCCGAGAGCTCGAAGAGCCTCATGCCCTTGCCCTCGACATGTGCGCGCAGGCGCTCAAGGTTGTCGCTGCCCTCTTCGAGCAGGTCGCACTTGTTGGCGGCGACTATCTGCGGGCGCGAGGCCAGCTCGGCATTGTACTGCGCCAGCTCCGCGTTGATGGCCTCGAAATCCTCAATCGGGTCGCGGCCCTCGCTGCCCGAGACGTCCACGAGGTGGATGAGCAGGCGGCAGCGGTCGATGTGGCGCAGGAAGTCGTGGCCGAGACCCGCGCCGTCGCTCGCGCCCTCGATGATGCCCGGGATGTCCGCGAGGACGAAGGACACGCCCTCGTCCACATATACGACGCCCAGGTTGGGGAAGAGAGTGGTAAAGTGGTAGTTCGCTATCTTGGGGTGGGCGTTCGAGACGACGGAGAGCAGCGTGCTCTTGCCGACGTTGGGGAAGCCCACGAGGCCCACGTCTGCGAGGAGCTTCAGCTCCAGCGTTATAGTGTGCGCCTCCCCGGGCAGGCCGGGCTTGGCAAAGCGGGGTACCTGACGGGTGGGCGTGGCGAAGTGCTTGTTGCCCCAGCCGCCGCGGCCGCCGCGGCAGGCGACGTAGTCCTCGCCGGAGGACATGTCGTGCATGATGGCGCCGCTGTCCGCGTCGCGCAGGACAGTGCCGCGCGGGACCCTGAGCACGATGGTCTCGCCGTCCTTGCCGGAGCAGCGCTTGCCCTGGCCGGGCTGGCCGTTGCCGGCGGTGAACTTGCGCTTGTAGCGGAAGTCCATGAGCGTGGACATGTGCTCGTCCACGGTGAAGACGATGTTGCCGCCGCGGCCGCCGTCGCCGCCGTCGGGGCCGCCCGCCGCGACGTATTTCTCGCGGTGGAAGGAGACGGCGCCGGCCCCGCCGTCCCCGGCGCGGACCTGGATGGTGACTTTGTCAACAAAAGGTGAAGCCATAGTAAAAAACTCCCGATATCAAAAAGAGACGGACGAAAGTCCGTCTCTTTTCATTTTGTCACTGATTGAGCTCGTAAACGGAGACCTTCTTGCGGTCCTTGCCGTAACGCTCGAAACGGACGGTGCCGTCCACCAGGGAGAACAGGGTGTCGTCCTTGCCCTTGCCGACGTTGGTGCCGGGGTGGATCTTGGTGCCGCGCTGACGGACGAGGATGTTGCCGGCGAGGACGAACTGCCCGTCGGCCCTCTTGGCGCCGAGACGCTTGGACTCGCTGTCGCGTCCGTTCTTGGTGGAGCCCATTCCCTTTTTATGTGCCATGTGTTACACCTCCAATGTCATAAGTGCGGGGTTTGGTCACGCGATGGTCTCTATCTGGACCTTCGTGTAGGGCTGACGATGGCCCTGCGTGCGCTGATAGCCCTTCTTGGGCTTCATCTTGTAGACGCGGACCTTCTTGCCGCGACCGTTCTTGACGACGTTGGCGGTGACGGAAGCGCCCTCAACGACGGGGGTGCCGAACACGGCGTTATCCTCGTCAATGACGGCGAGGACACGGTCAAACTTGACGGTGGCGCCGGCCTCGGCGTCGAGCTTCTCGACGTAGATGACGTCGCCCTCCGCGACACGGTACTGCTTACCGCCGGTCTCGATGACTGCATGCTTCATTTCTGTTTCATCCTCTCTTCAAGAGACTCGCTCTAAAGGGCGGGGCGGGTGCCCGCTTGAAAAGCCCTGTCAATGCGGCTTTAGTATAATACCACGTGCCATGGCCGCTGTCAACACAAAATATGGCCCAAAACACGGAAAAAACTTACCTGCGGCGGCAATGCGGCGTATTATACTCACACCATACCGGCCGGGCGGCTGAAAACTCAGAGACAGGGGAGGTAAACGGCATGAGAGAAAAGATCGTGGTCATGGGCGGCTCCTTCAACCCGCCCACCATCGCGCACCAGAGGCTGATGCTGGGCGCTGTCGAGACCCTGGGGGCGGCGCGGGGCATATTCGTGCCGTCCTCACACGCCTACGTCAGCGCGAAAATGCGCCGCGACAAGCACCGGAACGAGGTGCTGCCGGAGGAGGCGAGGCTGCGCATGCTCCTGGCCATGGCGGCCGACGACCCGCGCCTGGAGGTGGAGGACTGCGAGTTCCACCGCGCGGAGCGGAGCTACACCTACGAGAGCATGGAGGCGGTGCAGGAGAAATACCCGGAGGCGGAGCTGTACTTCGTCGCCGGCGGCGACAAGACGGCGGTCATCTCCCGCTGGCACAGGATACGCGAGTTTCTGGAGCGCTTCCGCATCGTCCTCGTGAGGCGGGACGACTATGAGCCGGAGGCCGAGCTGAGGCAGAACCCCTTTCTGAGCGGGCATCTGGACAGATTCAGCATAATCGAAGCGCCCGCCGGACTGGAGGGCGTCAGCTCCTCCGCCGTGCGCGAAAAGCTCAGGGAGGGCCTGCCCGGCGCCGAGGCGATGCTGCACCCGGCGGCCTGGGCGATATTACAGGAATATGCAGGAGCGTATAAAATGAAAATAGAGATGTTCAGGGGAGAGTACCGGTTCCTCAGCAACTTCTACGAGGCCCCTGTGGAATACCGCGGCCTGCGCTACGGCAGCAACGAGGCGGCCTTCCAGGCCCAGAAGTGCCTGACGGAGGAGGAGCGGCGTGAATTCACGCGCCTGCGCCCGAGCGACTCCAAGAAACGCGGCAGCAGTGTCCAGCTCCGGCCCGACTGGGAGGAGGTAAAGGCCGGCATCATGGAGGAGCTCGTCCGCGCGAAGTTCACGCAGAACGAGGAGCTGGGGCGGCTCCTGCTCGCCACAGGCAAGTCCGAGCTCATAGAGGGCAACAGCTGGAACGACACCTTCTGGGGCGTGAACCTCAAAACCGGCGAGGGCCGCAACGAGTTGGGGAAGGCGCTCATGAAAGTCCGCGCGGAGCTTGCCGCGCGGCAGGTATAAAATGCACTAAGGGGGCGGACAAAATGTCCGCCCCCGTGGCAGGGGAAGAAGGTTTCGAACCCTCGGCCTACGGTTTTGGAGACCGTCGCTCTGCCAACTGAGCTATTCCCCTATAAGCGCTTGGTTATTATATGACATATCTCAGCCCTTGTCAAGCCGAAAGTTCATAAAACGCCCCGGGTCGCCCCGGGGCGTTTTGCTGTCTTTGCGCGTTTACTGCTCGGCGGGCTCAAAGGCGTCCGCGCCGTGGTGGCAGATGGGGCAGACGAAGTCGGCGGGCAGGGTCTCGCCCTCGTAGAAGTAGCCGCAGACGGTGCACAGCCAGCCCTTCTTCTTGTTGACGACGGCGGGGACGTAGTGCTCGAAGTCCTCCGGCCCGTGCTTGCAGAGCGGGCAGACGAAGTCGGCGGGCAGCTCGGGACCCTCGTGGAAGTAGCCGCAGACCTTGCAGACCCAGCCCTCGACGGCGGGACCCGCGGGGGCCTTCTTCGGCTTGATGTGCGCGTGGTAGTAGCTGTAGGTGCAGCTGGGCTTGTCGGAGAGCACGTGCGCCTCCACGACCTCGGCGATGTAGAGCATCTGCGTGCCGCAGTCGCGCGAGTCGATGACGCGGGCGGAGAGCACGGCGTTGGTGTGCTGGCCGATGTAGCGCAGGCCGTTCTCGGTGCGCAGCTCGTCGGGCCAGTCCGCGAACTTGTCCACGTCGCGCCCGGACTGGAAGCCGAAGTGCTTGAAGAGGTCGTAGGGCGCGTCCTCGCTGAGGATGCTGATGTTGAAGACCCCGGCCTTGGCGACCATGTCGCAGGTGTGGTTGGCCTTGATGCAGCTGATGGTTATCTTCTTGGGGTCGGAGCTGGTTATCTGGCCGGCGGTGTTGATGATGCAGCCGTAGTCCTTGCCGTCCACGCGGGTGGTGAGGACCTCGCAGCCGTAGCTGAACTTGTTAAAGGCCTTGCTGTCCACCTCGAAGATACCCTCCATGCCGCCCTCGGCGCTCACAGTGACCTCAGCCGCCGCGGGCTTTGCGGGCAGGACGCTCTCGGCAATGGCGTCGGCGAGGACGTCGAGGTCGCCGAGCTGCTCCTCGGTGAGGGAGCTTCTGACGGTCAGCGTGTCGCCTATGAACTCGGTGCCCTTGAGTCCGGAGAGCACGCCGCGCATGAGCCCGCCGCTGGTCGGGGCCCAGGAGCCGTTCTCAATGAGGGCGACCTTGCGCTTCTGGAGGTTGTGGGCCGCGATGTCGTGCAGCAGCTGCTCCATGGTGACGAACATGCCCGCGTTGTAGGTCGTCGCGGCGAAGACGAGGTGGCTGTACTTGAAGGCGTCGGAAACGATGTAGCTCGCGGGCGTGACGGAGGTGTCGTACATCTTGACCTTGACGCCGCGGTCGCAGAGCTTGGCGGCGAGAATGTTGGCGGCGTTCTCGGTGTGGCCGTAGACTGAGGCGTAGGCGATGAGGACGCCGTTCTCCTCCGGCTCGTAGGAGCTCCACTTGAGGTACTTTTCGAGGAAGTCCCCGAAGCCCTGACGCCAGACGAAGCTGTGCAGCGGGCAGACAAGCTTAATTTCAAGCCCCGCGGCCTTTTTGAGCACGGCCTGGACCTGGGGGCCGTACTTGCCGACGATGTTGGTGTAGTACCTGCGCGCCTCGTCGATGCACTCGTGCATGAAGTCGCACTCGTCGGAGAAGATGCGCCCGTTGAGCGCGCCGAAGGAGCCGAAGGCGTCGGCGGAGAAGAGGATCTTGTCCGTCGTGTCGTAGGTCATCATGACCTCGGGCCAGTGGACCATCGGGGCCATGACGAAGGTGAAGTTGTGCCTGCCGGTGCTGAGAGTGTCGCCCTCGGCGACGACGTGGAGTCGTGCGTCGAGGCCGGCGTGGAAGTAGTTCTGGAGCATCGTCTTTATCTTGGCGTTGCAGACGATGGTAGCCTCGGGATAGCGGAGGGCGACGTCGGCGATAGTGGCGGCATGGTCGGGCTCCATGTGGGAGATGACGAGATAGTCCAGCCCGCGCCCGGCGAGCTCGTGTTCAAGGTTTTCAAAAAAATTGTGGCAAACGGCCTTATCGACGGTGTCAAAAAGGATGGTTTTTTCGTCTTTAATAATGTAGGAGTTGTAGGACACGCCGTCCGGCACGCCGTAGACGCCCTCGAAGAAGGCGAGACGCCTGTCATCCGCGCCGACCCAGGACATATCGTCCGTGATACGCTTGGTGCAATACATTATAATATTACCTCCTGAGAGTTTTATCGGATGGTTACACTATATCTCCTGGAGAAAGTATTGTCAATCGCGTTTCCACTTTGCGCCCTGGGGTGTGTCGATGATGGTGATGCCTTCGGCCTTGAGCAGGTCGCGAATGCGGTCGGCCTCTGCGAAGTTCTTGGCCTTTTTGGCGGCGGCGCGCTCGGCGAGCAGGCCCTCGATGCGCGGGTCGGACTCCTGGGGTTCCTCTTTCTTGCGGAGCTTCGCGGCTGCCTCGATGAGGCCGAGGCCGAGCACGCGGTCGTAGTCCGCCACGATGGCGAGCTTGGTCGCGTCGTTCACGGGGGCCTTGAGCGCGTCGTAGAGCGCGGTGACGGCAAGGGAGGTGTTCAGGTCGTTGTCCAGCGCGGAAGTGAAGCCCGCGCGCAACTTTTCCATTTCAGCTTCGTCTAAGGCAGCGGGAGCGTCGGAGAGAGCCGCAATGCGGTTCACGAGCTTCTGATAGGCCCCCGCGGCGTTGTCAAGGTTCTCCCAGGAGAACACCAGGCTCTTGCGGTAGTGGCTCTGCAGGCAGAAGAAGCGGTAGGCCAGCGGGTCGTAGCCCTTCTGCTCCAGCAGGGAGACGGTGAGGAACTCGCCCTTGGACTTGGACATCTTGCCGCCGGTGGTGTTCAGGTGCAGGACGTGGACCCAGTAGTTGCACCACTTGTGGCCGAGGTAGGCCTCGGACTGGGCGATCTCGTTCGTGTGGTGCGGGAAGGCGTTGTCGATGCCGCCGCAGTGGATGTCGAGGTCCTCACCGAGGTGCTTCATGCTGATGCCGGAGCACTCGATGTGCCAGCCGGGGTAGCCGACGCCCCAGGGGGAGTCCCATTTGAGGGCCTGGTCCTCGAATTTCGACTTGGTGAACCAGAGCACGAAGTCGTTTTTGTTGCGCTTGTTCGTGTCCTCCTCCACGCCTTCGCGCACGCCGACGTCGAGGTCGTCCGCGTCGAAGTCGTTGAAGATGTAGTAGCGCTCGAGCTTCGAGGTGTCGAAGTAGACGTTGCCGCCTGCGAAATAGGCGTAGCCGGTGTCCATGAGCCTGGAGATTATCTTGATGTACTCGTCGATGCAGTTCGTGGCGGGCTCGACGACGTCGGGGGTCTTGATGTTGAGCTTGCGGCAGTCGTCGAAGAAGGCGTCGGTGTAGAACTTGGCTATCTCCATGACGGTCTTGTGCTCGCGCTTGGCGCCCTTGAGCATCTTGTCCTCGCCGGTGTCGGCGTCGGAGGAGAGGTGGCCGACGTCGGTGATGTTCATGACGCGCTTGACGTTGTAGCCCGCGTAGCGCAGGTATTTTTCGAGCACATCCTCCATGATGTAGCTTCTGAGGTTGCCGATGTGTGCATAGTGGTAGACGGTGGGGCCGCAGGTGTACATCTTGACGATGTCGGGATGGTTGGGGACGAATTCGTCCTTGGTGCGCGTGGCGGAATTGTAGAGCTTCATTTTTGTATACCTCCAGCTTTTATCTCATGTCGTCGCCCGCGGCGGCTTTGAGGCGGTTGAGCTCTCCGCGGAGGCTTATGACCTCCTGGACGAGCGGGTCTGTGACGTTTATCTGCTCGACGTTGCCGACGTAATCGACCTTCTCGCCCTTTTTCTTGACAACGCGGGCGGGAGCGCCGACGGCGGTGCAGTCGGGGGGTATCTCAGAGAGGACGACGGCGTTCGCAGCGACGCGGGAGTTGTCGCCGACGGTGAAGGGGCCGAGCACCTTCGCGCCGCAGCCGATAAGGACGTTGTTGCCGATGGTGGGGTGGCGCTTGCCGGTGTCCTTGCCTGTGCCCCCGAGGGTGACGCCCTGGTAGATGAGGCAGTCGTCGCCTATTTCGGCGGTCTCGCCTATGACGATGCCCATGCCGTGGTCGATGACGAGGCGCTTGCCGATCTTTGCGCCGGGGTGTATCTCGATTCCCGTTTTTTTGCGGCTGCGCTGGGATATGATTCGGGCGAGCAGCTTGTGGCCGTGGGTGTAGCACCAGTGAGCGCGCTTGTGGCTCTGGGTGGCCTTGATGCCGGGGTAGAGCAGCCAGACCTCGAAGGAGCTTCTGGCGGCGGGGTCGCGGGCCTTGTAGGCCTCGATGGTTTCGCGCAGGTCTTTGAACAATTTTACCTCCTACAAAGATGGCGAGAGACGTTGAAATGCAAAAAAATAGCTCCCATGCCTGATCGGCATGAGAGGCGCAGTTCATACGCGGTTCCACTCTCGCTTATCACTCTCCGGCAGATTTACCGGTTTGCAGCTTAACGCGCTGCCGACGGGGCGGCATTTCCTCCGCCCGAGGCTCCGGGGCGCATTTCGGCTCTCTCCTGGACAGCGCCGCTTGCAGCCGGCGGCGGCGCCTCTCTGGGACCGGTGGAAGAGCTTACTTTTCCCTTTCACAGCCAAGTTACACTCCATTATATTATCACAGCCGGGGGGGGTGTGTCAAACATTTTCATGCCGCAAAAAATATTCCTGTACTGTCATTGAAATGTAATGAACTGTATCTTGAAAATAATACAGCTTGATGATATACTTTTGGCTGGACAGGAACATTTTTTAAAAATCAGGAGAAAACAGGAGGTAGATGAAAAAATGAAGTCCAAATTCACGAAATTACTGGCAACGGCGCTGGTCCTCTGCCTTGTGCTGGCGCTGCTGCCCGCCGCAGCGTTTGCAGGCAACACCTACACTGTGACGTTTGCTGATGCAAATGGAATTCCAAAGGATAGTTATACGTTTGGCACCGTAAAAGCGGAGCGCGACCCGAAAAATGACGACACTCTTGTATTGAGTAATTCGTTTAATGAAGGTGATCAGGTTCTTATAACGGCTACCCCCAATCCTGGTTGCGGCCTGGTGTCCTTGGTGGTTGAAGAAGAACCAGTACCGATTAGCGACCCTGCGGATGGTGCCAGCTACAGCTTTACGATTAATGCAAACACTGTAGTCAAAGCCGCTTTCCGTCCGTTCCATGCAATTGCGTATGAAGATTGCGGCGGCGGAAGTGTAAGCACGTCTAAAAAGCAGGCCATGCGTGAAGACAAAGTAGTTGTTACCGCAACACCTGAGCCGGGCTATTCCGTTGAAAGCGTCTATTATTATAAGAATGAAAATTCTGAAAGCAAAACGACTATAAGCGCGGTAAATGGTGTATATAGCTTCGAAATGCCGGAAGCCGACGTCACCGTGGGCGCGACGTTTAAAGAGGTTGCCCCTGTCGTGGAGACTTACAACATTAACTGTGTAGACAACTCCACATATGGCACGTTCACGTCCGACAAGTCAACCGCCCAAGAGGGTGATGTTGTCACAATTACTGTGAAGCCGAACTGGGGTTACTATGTTGACGATATCTACTACGTGACCTCGAACAGCGTCGTTTTAGCTCCCGTGCATGACTTTACCCCCATTGGCGATAACAAGTGGCAGTTCAGCATGCCTGAAAGCGACGTTTGGGTCCATGTGACCTACAAGTCCTATTTCCCCGGGTATGACTACCACTACATAACCGTCTCCAACCCCGGTTCACACTGCACGGTCGATGTCAAGAATTGGGCCTACTGCGGCGATAACGTCACCATCAACCTCAGCAACTTCGACGCCGGCTATGCGTTCAGCTACCTCAAGGTGAACGGCGAGTACGTGACGCCCTACGGCTTCAACGGCTACCTGTCCTACACCTTCAAGATGCCCCACAAGGACGTGGCCATCGAGGTCGGCACGACTAACGTTAGCGGGAAGTACTACATAGACACCTCCTACGACAGCACGCTCGGCGGCGTCGAGGTCTGGGTCAACAACAACTACACCGGCAACAACTGGCACCAGGGCTCCTGGGCCGACCATAACGACAGCGTCTCCTTCAAAGTCAAACCCTATTACTCCGACGACGTTGTGAGCGTCAGCGTCGTCGGCAAGCGGACGGGCTGGACTTACAGCTATGACTACAACAGCTACAGCGGCTGGTACACCTTCACGATGCCGAACGAGGACGTCACGATTAACGTCGACTTCCGCAGCGGCGTCCACAAGGTCTACGTAGACAAGGTCACGGACGGCAAGCTCACCGTCAGCGACGACTGGGCCAAGTACGGCCAGATAGTCTACATCACCGCCGTGCCTGACTACGGCTGCACCCTGAGCAGCCTCTCCGTCAGGACCGCCACCGGCGACAGCGTCCACGTCTACAACGCTCAGAAGGCCGACACCTACTACTTCTACATGCCGGACCAGTACGTCAGCGTCTCCGCCGTGTTCACGGGCAAGTACACCAGCGTGCCCTTCAACGACGTGAGCTACGGCGACTGGTACTATGACGCGGTGCAGTTCGTGTACAGCAAGGGCATCATGGACGGCGTGGACTACTACAAGTTCGCCCCGAACGGCACCATTACCCGCGGCATGATAGTCACCATGCTGTGGCGCATGGCCGGCGAGCCCTTTGAGATGCCCGTCACCAGCTTCACCGACGTCGAGATAGGCCGCTACTACACCACCGCCGTGGCCTGGGCCTGCCGCAACGGCATAGCCGACGGCATGGGCGAGAGCACCTTCGGCCCGAACGACGCCATAACCCGTGAGGAGCTCGTCACGCTGCTGTACCGCTACGCGCAGTACTTCGGCCACAGCTGCATCGGCACCAGCATAGAGGGCTTCGCCGACGCCGGCAGCGTCAGCAGCTACGCCTACAACGCCATGTGCTGGGCCTACAAGGCCGGCGTTGTCACCGGCACCACCGGCTCCCGCCTCAACCCGCAGGGCACCGCCTCCCGCGCTGAGGCCGCGCAGATGATCATGAGCTTCTACAGCTTCCTCAACAGCTAACACAGCGCCTTAAAGGGCCGGGCGGGACCTAACCGCCCGGCCCGGTTTTTTATCCAGTTGAAATATTTTGCGGAACGTGTTATTGTATAGTAAACTTGTATGCGTTCCACAGGAGGCGTCGGTACCATGAACAAGAGAGTGCTCTGCATCCTGCTCGCCGCGGCGCTGCTTTGCGTCCCCGCGCTGGCCTCCGGCACCCACGAAGTCAGCGTGACCTTCGACAGCGCGATGGGCAGTGTGGAGCTTCAAACGAGCTCCGGCGCGGCGGGGGACAACATCTATTTCTACGTAAAGCCCGCCTTGATGTATGAGCCCGCAAATCCCGCCATAAGCACCGCCGCCGGCCTGGCCGTCCAGTGTTATGCTGCCGGTGTCGAGGGTGGGGCCTACGTCTACTATTTCTCCATGCCGGACGACGCGGTCACGATAAACGTGACCTTCACCCCCGCGGAGGGTCCGTTTGACGACGTCGCCGCGACGGACTGGTTCTGCGACGAGGTCCTCGACGCCTACGAGGCCGGGCTGATGACCGGTACGGGCGAGCGCACGTTTTCTCCCAGCGCCCCCGCGACAAGGGCGATGCTTGTCACGATACTCTACCGTCTGGCGGGCGAGCCCGCCGCCGAGGGCGGCGGCTTCACGGACGTGAGCGCCTCCGCCTACTATGCCTCCGCAGTAGCCTGGGCCTCTCAGAACGGAATAGTGGAAGGCTTTGAGGACGGCAGTTTCCAGCCCGACGCGGCCATTACGCGCGAGCAGCTTGCCGCCGTGCTGTACCGCTACGCCACCTGGAAGGGCGCGGACACCTCAGCCTCCGGCGAGCTGACGGACTTTGCCGACGCCGCGAGTGTCAGCTCCTGGGCGCAGGCCGCCATGAAGTGGGCAGTCGGCGCGGGCATCCTGAGCGGCAGCGCCACGGGCCTCGAACCCCAGGGTACGGCCACCCGCGCCCAGGCCGCCGCAATGCTTGTACGCTTTACCCAAACGGTTAGCCAATAAAAAACTTATCTTGGAGGAGAAAAAATGAAGAAAAAACTGTTGAGTTTGCTGCTCGTCCTCGTCATGGCAGCGACCCTGCTCCCCACCGGCGCCTTTGCGCTGCAGGTCGAGCTCCCCCCATATCTTGAGCCGTGGCGGCCGGTCTACACGATCGACAACACTGACCCTAACACCGGCGATACCGGGTACTACAAAATCACGCCGTCTTATAACTCTTCCCAGGGCAGCGTTTATGTCAGCTCAACCCGCGCGGACTATGGTGAAACAGTGACCGTGCAGGTGTATCCCGCAAACGGCTATAAGATTAATACTATTTTTGTGCAGGATAACCTCGGTGTCAGGAATTTCAACGGCTCCTTTGCTTTCCAGTTCGACTGCCGCGGCGATACCGTGGTCGAGGTCAGCTTCACTGAAGTCGGCACCGGCATGTACGAGCTCGGCTATGTTGACTACCCCGACAACACCGTCAGGGTCAGCTTCACCGATTCCAGGGGCTATGCCATCTCCAGCGCCAACGAGGGCGACATCGTCACCATGACCGTCAACACCGTGTCCGGCTACAAGATCAAGTCCGTGGCCTACAACAATTCGCTGGGCTACATCACCGGCGGCTACTACTCCTACGACAGCACCCAGTTCAGCTACACCTTCACCATGGAAGACAGGGACACCTACTTCACCATCAACACCGAGGCTACGGGCAACTACACCATAAGCGTCTCCAATGCCAACAGCTATTACGGCTCTGTCTCGATCAAGAACGGCATTGAGAAGGCCAACTACGGCGATACCGTCACCTTCACCGTCAGGCCGGCTTACCAGTACATCCTCAAGTCCGTTTCCGTTTACACGAACGACAGCTACAGGCAGTCCATCCAGGTCACCCGCGACAAGTACGACTGGAACACCTTCAGCTTCACCATGCCCAACGCCGGCGTCGTCATCGCGCCGACCTACACCTCCGACTACTACACCATCAGCGTTGACGGCGGCAGCCACGGCAGCGTCTCCATCGAGGCCGAGCCCGCCGGCACCAACAGCTACTACGGCATCAGGAACGAGTACGTCTACATAGACGCCACCCCGAATACCGGCTACAAGGTCAAGTCCGTTACCGTCGTGGACAAGTACAACGACAGCATCAAGGTCTACGAGAGCAGCACCGCCAACCGCTACTACTTCACGATGCCCGACAGCAACGTCACCGTGAACGTGGAGTTCACCCCGCGTGTCATGTCCAACCCCTTCACCGACGTGAGGAGCACCGACTGGTTCTATGACGCGGTCAACTACGTCTACAGCGAGGGCATCATGGACGGCACCAGCGTGTACATGTTCTCTCCCAACAACGCTACCAGCCGCGGCATGCTCGTGACCATCCTGTGGCGTCTCGCGGGCCAGCCCGTCGTGACCGGCACCAGCTTCTCCGACGTGAGCAGCAGCGCCTACTACTATTACGCGGTCCTGTGGGCCTCCAAGTACGGCATCGTTGACGGCCTTGGCAACAACATGTTCGGCCCCGACCAGGCCATCACGCGCGAGCAGTTCGCGGTCATCCTGTACCGCTATGCGCAGCACTGCGGCTACAGCACCAGCGCAAACTCCACGCTGGTTGGCTACGCTGACAGCAACAAGATCAGCAGCTATGCTCTGACCGCCATGCGCTGGGCCTGCGGCGCCGGCCTCTTCGAGGGCGACGAGAGGGCCAACCTCAACCCGCAGGGTCAGACCACCCGCGCCGCCGCCGCCAAGCTCCTCATGACCTTCCAGGAGAACGTGGCGAAATAAGCACACCAAAGCCCCGGGCCTGGCCCGGGGCTTTTTTATCTGCAAAATGCAAGGAGTAAAAAACGGCGCCCGCCCCGATTTGGGGCGGGCGCTTTACTTCACCTCAGGCCAGCAGGGCCTCGACGGCGTCCACGATGGCCTGCACGTCCTCGCGAGGGACGAAGAGCGCGCTGCCGCCATTCAAAACGGCGATGCAGGAGGCGCTGTCGTAGCCGTAGATCACCAGCTCGACCTCCGCGAAGTTCTCGGAATCCCGGTGGAAAGTGAAAGCTATCTCTTCGCCAAGAGCAGTGCTGACACCCTCGGCGCTGCCGGTGGAGCTCAGAGCCTCCAGCTGCTGGAGTACGTCCGTGAAGTCTGCCTCCTCGCCGTCGAGGCTGAAGGCATAGTCGTAGAGGGTCGAGCCTTCCTCGTCCGTCTCTTCCGCCAGCTCCATGTCCACGCTGTAGGTCTCGCCGCCGAGCTCGATGTCAAAGCCCGTGGTCTTGTCCCAGTCGAGCAGGATGACGTCCTCGGGCAGCAGAGAGGCGGTGTCGGCGTAGAGCAGACTGTCGCAGACGCCGGCGTCTATGAGGTATATCATCTCAGAGCCCGCGATGCGCGCATAGCAGCCGCCGTCCGCGGAGTAGGAGCCGAGCTCAAGGTTGAAGGTCTTTTCCTCCTCGCGCGTTTCGTAGACCGGCTCGCCGTCCTCGTCCGTCTCGTTGGTCTCTACCTGAGTATGGGCGTCGTCACCCGCTCCGCGCGTACGCGCCGTGCAAGACTGAAGCCGTCGAGCCTCGGCACCATGACGTCCAGCAGCAGCAGATCGTAGATGCCCGTCAGGGCGTATTCGGCCCCGCTGTCGCCGTCGGAGACGACTTCGACCTCAAAGCCCGCGCGCCCTAGCAGGGTGCGGAGAGAATCGGCCAGCAGCGCTTCGTCTTCGATAATGAGTATTTTCATATGTATCACCCGGGATAACGATACACCCCGTACCTTAAACGAACCTGTAAAGCCGACCGGAGCGCGCAAAAAAGCCGGGCCGGTAGGCCCGGCCCGGAGCTATCTGTAGTATTTTGCAATGGCGGCCAGGAAGCGCTCGCCGTATTTTTTCGCCTTTCTCTCTCCCACGCCTGAGACGCGGAGAAACTCGTCCATGTCTTTCGGCATCCTCACGGCCATGTCTTCGAGCGTGGCGTTGGAAAAGACGACGTAGGGCGGAACCCCCTCCTCGGCTGCGATCTGCATACGCAGGGCGCGCAAGGCCGAGTAGATGTCGCCGCCGGCGGCGGGCAGGGAGGAGCCGGCGCGTTTTTTGCGCGCCGGCTTTGCGCGCGGCGCGGTGCGGCGCAGGTACATCTCCACTTTCGCCCCGCGGAAGAGCACGTCCCCGGCCTCGGGCGTCAGCTCCAGTACGTGATGCTTCGGCTCCGTGCGCAGGTAGCCCAGCTCCTCCAGCCGGTCCACGAGGGCGTAGAGCCCCTCCGCACTGGAGCCGCGCAGCAGTCCGTAAGTAGAGAGCTTGTCCAGCCCCAGCTCCAGCACGCGCGCTTCTCGGCTTCCGCGCAGCACCTGGATAATGAGCGTGCGCCCCACGCCGTAGCCCAGACGGCTCCTCACGCGCTTCACGCAGGAGAGCAGCATCTGAGCCTGGACGGTCACGTCCTGCTTTGCCAGCCCGGAGCGGCAGTTGGCGCAGGCGCCGCAGCTCTCCGGGTGCTCCTGACCGAAATAGCCGAGGATACAGCCTCGCAGGCAGCCGCCCGTGCGGCAGTATTCCACCATGCTGTTCAGCCTGTCCATGTCGCGGCGGCGCAGGGCCTCGCGCTCGTCCGCTCCGAGCTCCTCGTTCTCGCCGCTGTGTTCTATGAGGAAGCGGGCCGTAATAATGTCAGAGGGGGAGTAGAGCAGCAGGCAGTCCGCCGGAGAGCCGTCCCGCCCGGCGCGCCCCGCCTCCTGATAGTAGGCTTCGAGGCTTTTCGGCATGTTGTAGTGGACGACGTAGGCGACGTTGGACTTGTCTATGCCCATGCCGAAGGCGTTCGTGGCCACCATGACGGCGGCACGGTCGTACTGGAAATCCTCCTGCGCGCGGCGGCGCTCGGCGTCGGGCAGCCCGGCGTGGTACTGCACGGCGGGAAAGCCGGCTTCCCTGAGCTTGACGCAGACCTGTTCCACCGCCGAGCGCGTGGCGCAGTAGACTATGCCGCTCTTGTCCGGACGCGAGCGCAGAAAGCGGAGCAGCTCGGTGAACTTGTCCGCCGGCCGGCGCACGTCTAGAAAGAGGTTCGGCCTGTCGAAGCCCGTGACCAGCACGTCCGCCTCCCGCAGCCGCAGCAGGCGGAGGATGTCGTCCCGGACGGCGGGCGTCGCCGTCGCCGTGAAGGCTGCAACGACGGGACGGCGGGGCAGGGAGGCGATGAAGGGTTCGATTGCGAGGTAGCTCGGCCTGAAATCCTGCCCCCACTGAGAGACGCAGTGCGCCTCGTCCACGGCGACGAGGGAGATCTCCAGCTCCTGCGCGAGAGAGGCAAAGGCGCGGCTGTCCAGCCGCTCGGGCGCTATGTACAGCAGGCGAAATTCGCCCCGGCCCAGACCGGCCAGGACCTCCCGCCGCTCCTGCGTGTCAAGACTGCTGTTGAGATAGGCGGCGGGGATGCCGTCCTCGCGCAGAGCCTCGACCTGATCCTTCATGAGCGAGATGAGCGGCGAGACTACAAGCGTCAGGCCCGGCAGCAGCAGGGCTGGCAGCTGGTAGCACAGCGACTTTCCCCCGCCGGTGGGCATTATGCCGAGGCAGTCCCGCCCGCAGAGGATGTCGTCGATGAGCCGCTCCTGACCGGGACGGAATCCGTCCAGGCCGAAGTATTTGCGAAGCGCCGAGACCTTGTCCAAGACCCTCGCCTCCTTGATGTGCCGCCCGGGCTTGCGCCTTGACAAACCGGCGGGCGTATTTTAGAATCAGCCTGGGAGTTGATAGCATGAGCGAGCACAGCCACATAGCCCCGGACGGGACGGTGTATACGCACAGCCATGAGCACAAGCACCAGCATACGCAGACCAAGGCCGTCGTGAACCGCCTATCCCGCGCCATCGGCCATCTGGAATCCGTGCGCAAGATGGTGGAGGACGGGCGGGACTGCACGGAGGTGCTGGTCCAGCTGGCCGCCGTGCGCTCGGCGCTCAACAACACCGCCAAGGTCATACTGAAGGACCATGTCGAGCACTGCCTGGCCGACGCCGTGGAGTGCGGGGACATGGAGGCCCTGGAGCAGCTCAACCGGGCTATAGAGCAGTTTATGGGCTAAATGATCATGCCCCCGTCCGCGCCGAGCACCTGCCCGGTGACGAAGGAGGCCGCCTCGCTCGCGAGGAAGGCCACGACCCGGGAGATGTCCTCCGGCCGTCCGATGCGGCCGAGGGCGGAGTTTTCGGCCATCGCGGCCTTGTCCTCCGCCGTGAAGCAGGAGAGCATGTCCGTGTCGATGGCGCCGGGGGCCACGGCGTTCACGCGGATGCCCGAGGGTCCGAGCTCCTTGGCAAGCCCCTTGACGAAGGATATGACCGCCCCCTTCGTCGCGGAGTACGCCGTCTCGCAGGAGCCGCCGCGCACGCCGAGGATGGAGGAAGTGCAGATTATGCAGCCGCGCTTGCGCTCCACCATGTAGGGTATCGCCTCGCGGCAGCAGTGGAACATCCCGTTTACGTTTACGTCGAAAAGACGCCGCCATTCGGCGTCCGTCATGTCCTGCAGCAGACCGCTCCAGGCAACGCCTGCGTTGCAGACGAGCAGGTCGAAGGGTCCGGCGGCCTCGAACATGGCGCGTACCTGCGCGGGCTCTGCGACATCCGCGCGTACCGCCTCGGTGCCGAGCTCGGCGGCGATGGCTTCGGCCCTCTCCCGGCTGTTCAGGTAGTTTATCGTGACGCGCCAGCCGTCTGCGGCCAGCGCCCGGGCCTCCGCCGCGCCTATGCCGCGGGAGGAGCCGGTCACAAGAGCTTTCTTCATAAAAATATCACCCGGACAAGATTTTACCACAGCCGGCGGATTTGTAAAGGCGCGAGAGCGCAAAGGTGAGGACAATGAAAGAGGACAACAGGAAAAACAACGCCCCGCCCCCCAAAAGGGAGCGGGAAGCTCCGCGCCCGCCGCGGCGCGAGGAATACGAGGCCCCGCCCAAGACCCGGACCTGGGGATTCATAGTCGGAGCGGTGCTGCTGCTGGCCATATTGACCGTGGTGCTGTGCATCATGGGCGGCGTATTCGACTTCAACAAGGGCGCGTCGGAGACGGACGCCCCCGCCGCAGAGACCCAGGCTCCGCAGGAGAATACTGAGCCGCCGGCCGAGAACACCCCCACGCCCAGCCCCACGCCTCCAGAGGAGAGCGAGGCCCCGGAGATCCACACCGTGAACGCCATCGCCGGAAACGGAGGCTCCATCTCGCCCTCCGGCATAGTCGAGGTCGAGGACGGCGGCAGCGTGACCTTCACAATAACCGCCGACCCGGGCTACGTGCTCTCAGAGCTGAAGGTGGACGGCTACACGGCGGAGCTGACGGACAGCTTCACTTTCCCGAACGTGACGGGGGAGCATACCATCTATGCCATTTTCCGCGAGGAAGTTGTGGAGACTCCGCCGCCCACGCCGACGGAGACGCCGGTGGAGACGGAAGACCCGTTTTGGCCCTATATAACTCTTCCGCCTGAGATAGACGGCGACGAGTTTGTGACCGACCAGCCCGCCTATCCCGACAACTCCTTTCCCTCGGACTTCTTCCCCGGCTGAACGTGCCGGGCGCGCAGCAGACCGCAGGCCGGGCGGAGTCCGGCCTGCGGTTTTTCGACGCTCTGCGGCAAACGACTTGTTTTTCCCCACCTGTAATGGTATAATTCCTGATGCATCTGACGGGTCCCCCACCCGGCATCCACCAACGAGAGGAGGCGAGACGGCTTGAAAACTCGGCACGTGCTGATGGCGTTTACCTTTATAGTGCTCCTTATTTTTCTGATCATCGTCGTCTCCTCGCGCTCCACGGAGATGGGCAAGCTCTACCCGGACGATGTGGATATTGACGCCGGCCTCACGCAGACCGCCCCCTCGCCCCAGGCCTCCGCCGAGGCGAACTATGACGTGAATCCCGCCCCTGAAAAGACCGGCAGCCCCAAGGATACAAAGCCGGATATAGATATTGACTCCTGGCAGTATCTGCTCGCCAACAGCGACAACAACATCGGCAAATATTCGCCCCAGGTAGTCGCTGTCGAAGAAACAGCCCAGTATTTTGACGAACGTGCCGTGGACGCCCTCGTGGACTTCCTGGACGCAGCCCGCGCGGCGGGCTATTCGCCGTATATCATGGCCTCCTACAGGCCATATTCGTCGCAGGAATACATCTATAACGGCAAGGCCAGCCAGCTCAGCTGGCCGGACTACCCGGATGCCCAGGATTATGCGGACGCCGCCAAGCTCGTCGCCGCTCCCGGTACCAGTGACCACCAGACCGGCCTCGCCGTGGATATCACCGACAAGTATTACAGCACCATGGACGCTTCGCGGATGGACCAGGAGTTCCTCACCTGGCTTGCGGACAACTGTGCTGAGTACGGGTTCATCCTCCGCTATCCCAGTTCCAAAGTCTCCATCACCGGATGGGACGAGCCCTGGCACTTCCGCTATGTGGGGAAGGAGGCAGCCGTGTTCATCATGGACAACAACCTCTGCCTGGAGCAGTTTGTCTCCCTGTATAAGTGAATGAGTGACGCCCGAGGGCCGCTCCTGACGGCCCCGGGCGTTTTTTTGAGAATTTTTATTATAAAAAAATCTTGACTAATCTTGTGCAATATGCTAAAATCTATCTTCGCTCGGGCATATTCTGCCTACGAGCAGGTCTTTTTCTGAAAAAGTGCTGAAAACAGCCTTGTTTCGGGAAAAGTCATCACATTTTCAACGATTCAGGAAAGGAGGAAAAATATGCCGACATTCAACCAGCTTGTCAGAAAGGGAAGGGAGCAGGCCACCTACAAGTCCACCTCCCCCGCCATGCAGAAGGGTCTGAACACGATCAAGAACTGCGAGACGGACATTTCCTGCCCGCAGAAGCGCGGCGTCTGCACCGCGGTGCGTACTTCGACCCCCAAGAAGCCGAACTCCGCTCTGCGTAAGATCGCCCGTGTGCGTC
>OLGN01000538.1_pt1 | contig 30569 bp, 27 predicted proteins | sample 1605941 | NCBI WGS metagenome assembly OLGN01 (sample SAMN03283269) | human gut metagenome | biome: human-associated habitat; material: feces | host: Homo sapiens | place: USA | collected 2013
CTTTGGGCAAGACCAAAGAAATGGGGTGGAACAGGCAGCACCAACGTAAAGATACACAACCACAAATCGGCGAGTTCCACCCACCCAAAAACCCACACAAAAACCCCCGGCAAGCTCTCGCTCGCCGGGGGCGGTCATTCGGTGCTTCTTCAGCAGACCTTCACTATCCAGCCGCGGGTGTCGGGCACCTTGCCCCACTGGATACCGGTCAGCTCGTCGTACAGGCGCTGCGTCACAGGGCCTATCTTGTTGTCCGCTATGATGTGGTCCTTGTCCTTGTAGCTCAGCAGGCCGATGGGCGAGACGACCGCAGCCGTGCCGCAGCCCCAGGCCTCCTCAAGGCGGCCGCTCTCCGCCGCGTCGACGAGCTCGTCAACCGACAGCTGCCGCTCCTCGACCTCGTAGCCCCAGTCCTTCAGCACCTGGATGCAGCTCTTGCGCGTGATGCCCGGCAGGACCGTGCCGCCCGAGATGTCCGGCGTGACTATCTTGCCGTCTATCTTGAACATGACGTTCATCGCGCCGACCTCTTCTATGTACTTCATCTCCACGCCGTCAAGCCACAGCACCTGGGAGAAGCCCTTCTTCTCGGCCTCCTGGCCCGCGCGCATCGAGGCCGCATAGTTGCCGCCGCACTTGGCAAAGCCCGTGCCGCCGCGCACCGCGCGCACGTCCCGGCTCTCGATCATGATCTTGACCGGGTTGATGCCCTCGGCATAGTAGCTGCCCGAGGGGGAGCATATGATGCAGAAGAGATAGTGGTGCCCGGCGTGCACGCCCAGCACCGCGTCCGTCGCTATGACGAAGGGGCGCAGGTACAGCGAGGTGCCGAACTCGTGCGGGACCCAGTCCGCGTCCACCTCGACGATCTTCTTCAGGCCCTCAAGATAGATGTCCTCGGGGATGTGCGGGATGCACATACGCGCCGCGGAGTTGTTCATGCGCGCGATGTTCTCCGTCGGGCGGAACAGCTGGACGACGCCGTCGGCCGTGCGGTAGGCCTTCAGGCCCTCGAATATCTCCTGCGCGTAGTGCAGGACGTTGGCGCAGGGCATGAGCTCAATGGGGCCGTAGGGGACTATGCGCGGGTCGTGCCAGCCCTGGCCCTCGTCGTAATTCATGAGGAACATGTGGTCCGAGAAAACCTTGCCGAAGCCGAGCTTGTCGGACGGGGTCTTTTCCTTGGGGGCGGTGGTTCTGGTTATTTTAATTTCTTCCATTTTATCGTTCCTTCCCTCAATGTTTCGGCGGGCGCTCCGCGATGATCTCCCGCGCGGAGGCTCCCCCTTTATAATGTTATCATGTTTTGGGGATATTGCAATAGATAAACTTGCGCTCAAAACAATTTTAGGCTAAAATATACAAAAAGCCACGGAGGTATCCGTAATGTTCGTTAATGTATCCATAGTACCCTGTCCGAATTACGAGCCTGATACGGCGCGGAAGGCGCTGGCCGCCGTACTCGAGCCGCTGGGAGGCCTCGACTGGGTAAAGCCGGGGATGAAGATCGCCGTAAAGGCCAACCTCGTCGCGCGCATGAAGCCGGAGACGGCGGCGGCGACGCACCCCGTACTCGTGACGGAGCTCTGCCGCCTGCTCACGGAGCGCGGGGCGGCCGTGACGATGGGGGACAGCCCCGGCGGCCCCTTCACGGCGGCCTGGGTGGGCGGCATTTACTCCGGCACGGGCATGCACGCAGTCGAGGCCGCGGGCGCGCGCCTGAACTCCGACTACTCCGTGCGGGAGGTCGCCTTCCCGGAGGGCGGCACGGTGAAGAGCTTCCCCTGCACCGCCTGGCTGCTGGAGGCCGACGCCATAATCGATTTCGCCAAGCTCAAGACCCACGCCATGGCCGGCATGACCTGCGCGGTGAAAAATTTCTTCGGCGTCATCCCCGGCACGCGCAAGCCGGAGTTCCACTACATGCACCCCAGGACCGAGGACTTCTGCGACATGCTCTGCGACCTGGCGGCCTGCATAAAGCCCCGGCTCACGCTGGTGGACGCGGTGCTCTGCATGGAGGGCAACGGCCCGACGCAGGGCAAACCCCGGCACATGGGCGCGCTCCTCGCGGCGGACACGCCCTTCAACGCGGACCTCGTCTGCGCGGGGCTCATAGGCTTCGGGCCGGCCGCCCTGCCCACGGTCGCGGCGGCCATACGCCGCGGGCTCTGCCCGGCGAGCGCCTCGGAGCTCAAAATAAGCGGCGACCCCGCCGCCTTCGCCCTGCCGGACTTCGAGAAGCTGCCCGCCCCGGCGGACATCACCTTCAAAAAAACCTTCCCCTTCGTGAACGCCTTCCTGCGCCGCAACTTCGGCACGGGGCCGAAGGTGGACGCGGGAAAGTGCGTCGGCTGCGGCAAGTGCGCGGAGGTCTGCCCCGCGGGGGCCGCAGCGCTCAGGAAGGGGAAGGCGCATATAAACAGCCGGATCTGCATCCGCTGCTTCTGCTGTCAGGAGTTCTGCCCGAAGGGGGCGGTCAGCGTACACCGGCCGCTGCTGGCGCGGCTGCTCTCGCGCTGAGTCACCTGGCGTGGATGTCGATGAACTCGGCGCGGAGCTTGGAGTACATGATCTTCTGGCTGCTGTAGAGCCCGGTGTAGCCCGAGAGCATGTATGAGATGGCGCAGGCCACGGCGAAGTAGACGACGCCGCCGGAGCCGAAGAGCTCCACGGCCAGGACGATGGAGGCCACGGGGCAGTTCACCGCCCCGCAGAAGAGGGCGACGAGGCCCACCGCGGCGGCAAAGCCCGCAGGTATGCCGAGCAGCGGCCCAAGCACGCAGCCAAGCGTCGCGCCGATGAAGAAGGTCGGCACGACCTCGCCGCCCCGGAAGCCGCAGCCGAGCGTGACCGCGGTGAAGACCAGCTTCAGCGCGAAGGCCGCGGGCTCGGCCTCGCCGCGCTCTATGGCGCGCTCGATGAGCTCCATGCCCGCGCCGTTGTAGTCCGTCGTGCCGCAGAGGTAGGTGAGGCCGATGATGGCGAAGCCGCCCGCCGCGGCGCGGAGATAGGGGTTTTTGAGGGCCTTTGCGATGTAGTGCTCGCCCCTGTGCATGACGACGCAGAAGACGATGCTCATGGCCGCGCAGGCGATGCCGAGGACGGCGACGCGCCACAAAAGCCCCGCCGAGAGCCCGGGCGCCGCGACGGCGAAGGCCGTGGGCGGGACATCGAAGAGCCGGGTGACCCCGTAGGCGGCCAGCGCCGCCGTGAGGCAGGGTACGAGCCCGGAGTAGTAGACGACGCCGACGCTGATGACCTCCAGCGCGAAGATCGTGGCGGTGAGCGGCGTGCCGAAGAGGGCGGAGAAGAGGGCGCTCATGCCGCAGAGGGTGGCCAGGCGCATGTCCTTGTCGTCGAGGCGGAAGAGCCGGCCGAGGCTCCAGCCGAGGCCGCCGCCTATCTGCAGCGCCGCACCCTCGCGGCCCGCGGAGCCGCCGCCGAGGTGGGTCAGCACCGTGGAGGCGAAGATGACCGGCACAAGGGCGAGGGGTATGCGCTCGCCCAGGTGGATGGAGTCTATGACGGCGTTGGTGCCCTCGCTCTCAAGGTGGGTATAGCGGTAGATGAGGGCGATGAGCACGCCTATGGCGGGCAGGAGCCAGAGCAGCCAGGGGAAGCTCGCGCGCAGCCCGTTGGCGCCGTCCACGCTCAGGTGGAAGGCCGCGCCTATGAGCCCGCCGGCAGCCCCGGTGACAGAGGCTATGACGAGCCATTTTGCAAAAACGCGCAGGAACCTGACCGCAGCGCGCAGTTTGGCGGTAATCTTTTCGGACAAGGCGATACCCTCCCACAAGCGGATAGGCCGAGTATAAACCCCCCGCTCGTAAAAATCCAGCGCCTATTTTCGCGTCTGAGCGCGCACACGCAGGTAATTCGCGGCAAAGCGCCAGAGCTGCGCCGCGACGAAGGCGGCCAGCGCCGTAAAGAGCGCCAGAGCCAACCAGTCATTCCAGCCCGCATACGGGTCCTTAAGTAGTTCCCCGCAGAACAGGGCATAGCCGAGCAGGATGACGAGGGCCGGCAGCAGGCGGGCGATGAGCATGCGTTTCATCATGTCGAGCCGGGAGGCCGCGTCGCTGAAGATGCCCTCATCTCCGCGCAGCTCCGAGGCGGGCTTGCGGAAGTAGGAAAAGCCCGCGAAGTACTGCACAAACTCCCAGCCGCAGTCCCGGAAGAGCTGGAAGTACTCGTCGCCGTGCCTGGTCGCGCCGTCCTCGTTGTAGTCGAGCTGGTAGACGACGTCCTCCGGCTCGCAGCTCTCGAAGCGGTAGAAGCAGAGCGGGGTGTAGCGCACGAAGCGCCAGCCCTTCCGGTGCATGGAGCGCAGGTAATCCTGCTCCTTTTCCCATTCCGGGACGGTGAAGAATTTCAAAGTCAGTTTAGAGCTCATCGGGGCATACCTCCCTCATGTTGCGGTACAATCTCGAAATGCGCCGGGTCTCCAGCTCCAGCACCTGCCGGCCGAGCGCGGTGAGGCGGTAGAGCTTGCGCTTTTCCTCCTCGCGGACGAACTCGATGAGGCCGTCCCTCTCCATCTTGGAGAGGCTGCCGTACATCGTGCCGGGGCTCAGACGTATCTCCCCGCCGGTGAGCTGCTCCACGCGCTGGATGATGCCGTAGCCGTGGTTTTCCTCCCCTAGACAGAGCAGAATGTAAAAGCCCGTCTCCGTCATCGGCACATAGACCTTTCTGATATGCGCGTTCACCCGCACCACCCTCTCACCGCGATATATCGCACTGCGATGTTCCGTGCATAGTATAGCACTGCGATATACCCCTGTCAAGCGCAAAAATGAGCCTTGATTTTTCGGGAGGCTGTGTATATAATAAACGGTACTGTGCAGCGGTATCGAAGTGGTCATAACGGGGCTGACTCGAAATCGGCCGCTCCACGCAGAAGCTCACAGGCAAAAAATCCAGTAAAATCAATGGCTCCGGGGTTTATCGAAGGAGCGGAGGGAACCGGTTCTCTCCTGAATGTCTCTCCAAAAATCGAGGGGCGAAAATCAAAGTTAATATACGGAGCGGTATCGAAGTGGTTATAACGGCCCTGACTCGAAATCAGGTGTGCCCCTCAAAGGCACCGTGGGTTCGAATCCCACCCGCTCCGCCAACGGCGCTGTTTTGTGCGATTTTTCGCCGAAGCAGCGCCTTTTTTTCGCTGTTATCCCGGCAGCGGCTTTGACTCTGGTACGAAGTCAAGGCTGGTGACAAGCGTCTCGGCTGAGTTGAGCTTCGCCGTGTAGTCCAAGTGCGTGTATATGTTGGCCGTGGTCGAATAATCGCTGTGGCCGAGCCAGTCCTGAATGTCCTTCATCTGGGCGCCGTTGGCGAGCAACAGACTGGCGCAGCTGTGACGAAGGTCGTGGAAGCGTATGCGCCGCAAGCCGTGCCTGTCAAGCAGCTTCGGAAACGCCGCCGAGATGTAGTCCGGTTTTATCAGCACTCCCATCTCATCTACACATATGTAGCCGAGAGAGTCATGGCAGTAGCTGCCGCCGCACAGTTTCCTCTGCTTATTCTGCTGGTTTTGAAGGCAGAGCAGACGCTCTTTGAAAAACGGCACCAGCGGCAGCGTCCTCATGCTGGACTTGTTCTTCGTCCTGTCAGCAGCCACCATCACCTTTTTGCCGTCGATGCGGCACGTCGTCACGGTGTGGCGAATTGTGATGGTGTTGTTTTCAAAGTCTATGGCCTCCCACCTGAGACCCACCGCTTCGCTGCGGCGCAGGCCATAGAACGCACCGAACAGGATCGACAGCTCCAGCTTCGTGCCTTTTGCCGCTACGAAAAGCTCATTCAGCTCGTCGCTGTTGTAAAAGCTCCCGACAAATCGGGCTTTCTTTGGCAGCTCGACGTGATTCGAGGGATTGTTCGGAATCAGCTCCAGCTTCACCGCCATGTCCAGCGCCTTGTGTATGTTGGCGTGGTAGTGTATGACGGTATTCGCGGAGACAGTCTTTATTTTCTCGTCATAAAACGCCTGTATATCGCGCGGCTTCAGGGCTGAGAGCCTTATTCCGGTTTTCCTGAAATAAGGTACGGTAATGCCCTTGACCATTTCCGAGTACGACGAGAAGGTCACCGGCGAAACGGAGCGTTTGATGACGTCCAGCCAGCTCAGCATAAAGTCCGCAAACAGCACGTCGCCAGTCAGCGACGTGAGGGACGGCCATGGCCGGCGCTGTCGGTTTTGGCTCCCCGGCTGAATCTTTATAATTGAGGACGATATAGAAGTATCCGCGCTTTTCTTGCGTGTGTCCGGCTACCATATTGTGCCCTCCTTCCGAGTGAGCCGTATTACCCGCCGTTGACTATACCAGTATAAACAGAGGCCTCGATATGCACAAGGATACGGCTATGCTCGAGAGAAAACTCTCAGATAGCTCAAGATATGTATTTTCGGGATTTTATAGGTACGTCCTACTTTACTATAGGAATCCAGTTAACTCAACCGTGTCACAACTCCAAATATTATGGCGATTACTATATAACAGGCCCTGTTACGGTCAGCAGCGGGGGCCGACTGCTGTTGACAAACGAGATGGATATGCCAACCACACCCTTAACAGTAACACTTAGCAATCCCATTACTGTTGAAAATAACGGACTTGTTGTTCTTGATGCTTATGCTAAGGATTATAACCGGAACATTGCCACTACCTACAAGATGGTTGACGGCTACGATGGCCCCGCGATAATTGTTGAAGAAGGCGGCACCCTCGCTGTAAATGCGGCGAAATTTGAAGGTACGGGCATTGAGGTAGACGGCGGCACTGTCATTGTCAACAAGGGCACATATTATGGCAGCTTGACTCCGTTTTCGTCATTAGCTGCTTCAGTTACTGGAGATGGATTATTCACTAACAACCTTTTGGGGGTTTGTTTCGGCTGCGAGATCAACAACCGCATGGGCCTCAGGCTCGCAATCGGCTCCTCGAGCAAGAACACGCCCTTCATCCTCCGCCAGCTCGGCCTGCTGAAATTTAAAGCTTGGGCGGAGCCTCTCCCGGGGCTCTGCTTTTTTCGCGCCCGGCGGGCTGCGCCTGAGAATATTTTGAGAATCGCTTGCCTTGCGCGTAAAAATCTGCTATACTTTTCTCAACACATGAGACGGAGGCGCATCATGGCCCTGCACTACCTCGAAACGGGAAGCACCGAGCCGGAGTTCAACCTGGCCTTTGAAGAGTACGTGCTCGAGAACAAGAGGGAGGGCGACTGGCTCATCCTATGGCAGAACGAGAGCTCGGTGATAATAGGCCTCAACCAGAACGTCTCCGAGGAGGTTGACGAGGCCTATGTCAGCTCGCACGGCATCCGCGTCGTCCGGCGCATGACCGGCGGCGGCGCGGTCTACCACGACCTTGGGAACCTCAACTACTCGTTCATCACCGAAGCCGGGAACACGGCGGAGCTGAGTATGCAGGCGCTGGCGAGGCCCGTCTGCTCCGCACTACGCTCGCTCGGGCTGAGGGCGGAGCTCTCCGGCAGGAACGACATCTGCATTGACGGTCGGAAGGTCTCCGGCACCGCCCAGAGGCTCAGTGGCGGCAGGGTGCTCCACCACGGCACGCTGCTGTTCGACACGGACGCGGACGCCCTCGCCTCGGCGCTCAGACCCAGGGCGGACAAGTTCGAATCCAAGGCCGCAAAATCCGTGCGCAGCCGGACGGGCAACATTCGGGACTTCCTCGGCGGGGACTTGGACGTGCACGGTTTTCGGCGTGCCATACTCGCGCAGCTGGCGCAGGGCGGGCTCGTGTGCGAGAGCCTGGGGCAGGAGGAGCTGGCACGGGTCGAGGAGCTCGCGAACGCAAAATACCGCAGCTGGGACTGGAACCGGGGCCGCTCGCCGGATTTCTCCTTCCGCGCTCGCCGGCGCTTCCCCGCCGGAAGTATAGAGGCGCAGCTCCAGCTCGTTGCTGGCAAGATAGAGGCCGCGGCCTTCGTCGGGGACTTCCTCTCCCTGCGGGACTGCTCGGAGCTCTGTGAGGCCCTCAGGGGCTGCCGCTTTGAGCCGGCTGAGTTCGCGGAGAGGCTGAGGGCCTTTCCGCTATACGAGTTTTTCGGAGGCATAGGCGCGGAGGAGCTCATGCTCATCATATTTGGGGGGGTTGAAAATGAAGGATCTCAGAAGGCTTGAGGAGATCTGGGCTGCCTATGTATACGAGGGCAGGCTCGACAGCTCCGTGCAGCCCGCCGTGGCCGAGTGCTGGAGAAAATGCCGCGAGGCTGGGGTGGACCCCAACGGCGGAATCGGCCGCAGGGTGGACGACGCCGTGTTCCGCTCCATCAGGGAAGCCAACAGCACCCTCATGGAGATCGCCCTGCCGATCATGCAGAGCGTCTTTGACATCGTCCGGCGCACGGGCTTTCTCATGGTGCTCACCGACAGCGCGGGCTACGTGCTCGAGACCATGGGCGACGAGTCCATCATGGAGCGGACCGAGGATCTGCGCTTTGTCCCGGGGGCGCTCTGGTCCAACCTCAGCGTGGGCACGAACGCCATAAGCGTCGCCCTCGACTGCGACACGCCCATACAAATGGTCGGGCCGGAGCACTACTGCCGCACGCACCACAGCTGGACCTGCTCCGCGGCGCCCATCCACGGCATCAACGGCGAGGTCATCGGCTGCTTCAATATGTCCGGCGACGCCTCCGGCGTCCACGACCACACCCTGGCCGTCGTGCTCGCCGCCGTCTACGGCATCGAGGGCAAGCTCTCGCTGCTGCACAACGCCGAGATCATGCGCGCCGCCCTCGAGGGCAGCGCCGACGGCATCGTCTTGCTCGGCCAGGACGACTACAGGGCCATCTGGATGAACAGCGCCGCCGGCAGGCTGCTTGGGCTCAGCCTCGAGGAGCTCAAGGGCCGCGACTTCCGCAGGCTCATGCCCGACATCGGCTGGGACGCCATGGACTGGCGCCGGGGCAGCCGCTGCTTCTCCGACGACACCAGGCTCATCAGCGGCGATGACCTGCTGCACTGTTCTGCCTCCGTCAGCCCCTCCATGGACTACGACGTGCGCACCCTCTGCGTCACGCTCAAAAAGCAAAAGCACCTCCTCGACTCTGTGAACAAGGTCAGCGGAAACCGGGCCATCTACACCTTCCAGGACATCTACACCCGCGACCCGGCGATGAAAAAGACCATCGCCCTCGCGAGGCGCTACGCCCAATACGACGGCAACATACTCATCGAGGGCGAGTCCGGCACCGGCAAGGAGCTCTTCGCCCAGTCCATGCACAACGAGGGCAGCCGCTCCGAGGGCCCCTTTGTCGCCATCAACTGCGCCTCCATCCCCCGTGACCTGCTCGAGCGTGAGCTCTTCGGCTACGAGGCCGGCACCTTCCCCGGAGCCCATTCCGGCGAGGGCAACCCCGGCCGCTTCGAGCTCGCCAACCACGGAACCCTCTTCCTCGACGAGATCGGCGAGCTGCCCATCGAGTTCCAGTCCAAGCTCCTGCGCGCCGTTGAGACCCACAGGATAACCAGGGTCGGCGGCAGCCAGGAGATAGACCTCGACATCCGGATAATCGCCTCGACCAACCGCAAGCTGGAGCAGCTTGCCGTCGAGGGAGGCTTCCGCCAGGACCTCTACTTCCGCCTCAACGTGCTCAAGCTAGAGATACCGCCCCTCAGGGAGCGGCCCGGGGACATCGGCCTGTGCGCCGGGCACTTCCTGGAGCGCCTCAACAAGATGTCGCCCGAGGCGGAGCGCAGCATGGCGCCGGAGTTCCTCTCCGGGCTCATGGAATACGACTGGCCCGGCAACGTGCGTGAGCTGCAGAACACCATCGAGCGCGCCTACTACTCCACGACCGGCGCCCTGCTCGACGCGCAGAGCCTCAGGCTCTCCCTCTGCCCCAGCTCCAAGCCCCCCGCCGAGCCCGCCAGCGAGGCCGGCGAGCTGCTCTCCGCCCTCACCCTCTCCGGCGGCAGCGTTGAGGACGCCGCCAGGCGCCTCGGCATGAGCCGTGCGACCCTATACAGGAAAATCAAGCGCTGCGGCATTGATGTGAAAAGTATGAGGTAATTCTCAGCTGTTTGATACAAATTGATAATATTCTCAAGAATACGAGACGAACTCCCGGGGTTCGTCTCGTTTATTATGTCATTATTCTCACGATTTATGAAAATGGACCTAAATCACGGCGTAGAGTTTGTCTCTGATGCTGAAATGAGGAAATTTCTCCTTCTGCTCTTGAGAATAATGAGACAGTAGTGTATACTCAAAGTGGATTCGGAAAGGAGTTATCACGGAGGTGAGAATTTGAAGAAATTCATCGTTGAATTCGGGATGGGGACGGACTTTCATGGCCAGGATGTCACCAAGGCTGCGAAGAAGGCGGTGAAGGATGCGGTGTCGCGCAGCTGCCTGTGCGGGCTCGATGAGGTGCTGGGTCTGACGGACTTCACGAGGCAGGTGCGGATACTGGCGACGGTGGCGGTCTCGCGGCCGGAGGAGGTGGACTGTGCCGAGGTGGCCTCGGCGCTGCCCGTCGGCACGGTCGAGGTGAGGCCGGTGAAGGGCGGTCTCACGGTCGATGGGCTGTGCATCGAGGCCTTCGGCGACAGGGACTGCAGCATCGAGGCGGCGCTGGCCGCCGTTGAAGTATTCATCACTGAATAAAGGAGGTCAAAAATGGCGATCAGCAAAGAGCAAATGAAGGATATGTATGTGAAGATGCGCCGCATACGGGACTTCGAGAGCACGGCTGCGCGGCTGTTTGCAGAGGGCAAGATACCCGGCTTCGTCCACCTGTACCTGGGCGAGGAGGCGATAGCGCCCGCCGTCTGCGAATGCCTGCGCGACGACGACTTCATCACCAGCACGCACAGGGGCCACGGCCACATCATTGCCAAGGGCGGCGACCTCAACCTCATGATGGCTGAGCTCTTCGGCAGGGAGACAGGCTACTGCAAGGGCAAGGGCGGCTCCATGCACATCGCGGACAGGGACAAGGGCATCCTCGGCGCCAACGGCATCGTCGGCGCGGGACACTGCATCTCCACGGGCGCGGGCCTCTCCGCCAAGATACGCGGCACGGATCAGGTCTGCGTCTGCTTCTTCGGTGACGGCTCCACGAACCAGGGCACCTTCCACGAGTCGCTCAACATGGCCTCCATCTGGAAGCTGCCCATCATCTTCGTATGCGAGAACAACCACTACGGCATTTCGATGAGCCAGGACAGGCACCAGGCCATAAAGGACGTAGCAGACCGCGGCGCGGCCTACAACATCCCCGGCATCGCGGTTGACGGCAACGACCCCCTGGCCGTCTACGAGGCGGCCGCCGAGGCCGTGGCAAGGGCGCGGGCCGGCAAGGGCCCGACGCTGCTCGAGTGCAAGACCTACCGCCAGCGCGGCCACTTCGAGGGCGACCCCGCGACCTACAAGCCCAAGGAGGAGCAGGCCTCCTGGATGGAAAAGGACCCCCTGCCGCGCTTTGCGGCCTTCCTCGTGGACAACGGCGTCTGCTCCGCCGACGAGGTAGCAGCGATAGACGCCCAGGTGGCCAAAGAAGTGGAGGACGCCATCGCCTTTGCCGACGCCCAGCCCATACCGAGCCTGGAGAGCGCGGTCGTGGACGTCTATTCCGACATAGTTGAGGAGGTGCGCGAGAGATGACGATGATGACTTACGGCGAGGCCATCCGGGAGGGCATGAGCATCCGGATGCGCGAGAACCCGAACGTGGTCCTGTTCGGTGAGGACGTCGGCGCCTTCGGCGGCTGCTTTGGAGTCTCTGCGGGTATGTTTGACGAATTCGGCCCGGAGCGGGTGCGGGACACGCCCATCTCCGAGGGCGCCATCATAGGCTGCGCGGTCGGCGCGGCGGCAACGGGCCTGCGGCCCATAGCCGAGCTCATGTTCTGCGACTTCCTCACGGTCGGTATGGACCAGCTCGTGAACCAGGCGGCGAAGATGCGCTATATGTTCGGCGGCAAGATCTCCATGCCCATGGTTGTGCGCTTGCCCGCGGGTGCGGGCACGGGCGCCGCAGCGCAGCACTCGCAGAGCCTCGAGGCCTGGCTGACCCACGTCCCCGGCCTCAAGGTCGTCTACCCCTCCTGCGCACAGGACGCCCTGGGCCTCATGCTCGCGGCCATAGACGACGAGGACCCCGTTATGTACTTCGAGCAGAAAACGCTCTTCGGCGTCAAGGGTGAGGTCACGAGCCTCGAGCCCATCCCCCTGGGCAAGGGCCGTGTGGCGAGGCCCGGCTCCGACCTCTCCATCATCACATATGGCAAGCAGGTATACGACGCGCTGGAGGCCGCCGACAAGCTCGCCGGCGAGGGCGTGGACGTCGAGGTGATCGACCTGCGCAGCCTATACCCGCTGGACAAGGAGCTTATCGGCGAGACCATCGCCAAGACGCACAAGGCCATCGTCATCACCGAGGAGGTCAAGCGCGGCGGCTACGGCGGCGAGATAAGCGCGATAATCGGCGAGGAGTTCTTCGACTACCTCGACGCGCCCGTAATCCGCATCGGAGCGCTGGACACACCGGTGCCCTTCGCCCCGAATCTTGAGCAGTACTACATACCCAACGCCCAGGACATCCTGGTCGCGGCGAAGAAGCTGTTCTAAGGCAGGCAAGGCGAGGCCCGCAGGCGCTCACTGGGTACCTGCGGGCCGTTTTTTTGAGAGGTGCTGCGTATGAAAAGGACCATCGGCGTCATTGCCAACCCCGCGTCCGGCAAGGACATCCGCCGCCTCGTCTCCTATGCGACGACGATAGACAACAACGAAAAGGTGAACATCTGCAAACGGATAGTGCTCGCGGCCCAGGGCCTGGGCATAGAGCGTGTACTGTTCATGCCCGAGACCTTCATGATAGGCTGGGCGGTGCGCGAGGGGCTCGAGAGCGACGGCGTGCTCAGGGCCGAGGTCGGGCTGCTGGACTTTGAGATCGAGGCGACCCAGGAGGACACGACTCGGGCGGCGCGCATGTTTGAGCAGATGGGGGTCGGCTGCGTGGTAGTCCTCGGCGGCGACGGCACGAGCCGCGCCGCGGCCAAGGGCATAGACAGCGTGCCGCTGTTGTCTGTATCCACCGGTACGAACAACGTTTACCCGACGCTTATGGAGGGCACGGTGGCCGGCATGGCCGCAGCCTCGGCTGCGCTCATGCCAGAGCCCTATGCCTGCTGCATACGCGACAAGCGCATAGAGGTCAGGGTGAACGGCCGGCTGCGCGACATCGCGCTCATAGACGCCGTCGTCTCCGACGACTTTTTCGCGGGCGCGAGGGCCATCTGGGACGCGGAGCGGATGCGGCTGATAGTGGCCTCGCGCTGCCACCCGGCGACGATAGGTTTTTCCGCTGTGGCGGGTGTCTGCGGACAGGTAGAGGACACGGAGGACAGAGCCCTGGCTGTCGAGCTCGGAGGCGGGGGCGCGGGCAGCGTGGTGGCGCCTATAGCCGCGGGCGTGCTCACCGAGGTGCGCATCTCCGGCGTCCACGAGCTGAGGCTCGGCCAGGAGTTTGGCTTCACCGCCGCGCAGCGGCACATGATCGCCCTGGACGGCGAGCGCGAGCTGCGCGTTGACCCCGGCAACGAGGTCAGCTTCAGCGTACACAGGAACGGCCCCTGGCGGGTGCTGCCCAGAGCCGCGCTCAGCGAGGCCGTAAGGCTCGGCATGTTCCGGCAGAAGAAGGAGGGATCTTAAATGGCAAAACTCGTAGTGATGCCGAAGCTCGGCCTCACGATGACGGAGGGTGCGGTCAGCCGCTGGCTCAAGGCCGAGGGCGAGGCCGTCAGGGAAGGCGAGCCGCTCTTCGAGGTCGAGACCGACAAGCTCACGAACACCATAGAGGCCACGGCCTCGGGCACACTTTTGAAGATACTGGCGAAGGAGGGAGAGACCCTACCCTGCCTGGCCGGCGTGGCCGTCATAGGTGAGGCGGGCGAGGACATTTCCCCGCTCCTGCCCGGCGCGCCTGAGGCCGGGCCGGCGCCCGGTCCTGAGGCGGCCGCGCCCAAGCCCGCCCCGGCGCCGAAGCCGCCCGCCGGCAGGGTCGTGGCCTCGCCTGCGGCCAAGAAGCTCGCAAGGGAGCTCGGCGTGGAGCTGGCCGAGGTGCCCGGCACCGGCCCAGGCGGCAGGATAACGGAGGAGGACGTCAAAAAGTTCAAGGCTGCGCCGCCCCCGCCGCCCGCAGAGCCCGGCCCCAAGGCCAGCCCGCTCGCCGCCAAGGCCGCGGCCGAGCTCGGCCTCGAGCTGAAGGACGTCCCACACAAGGGCGGGCGCATCCTCGCCGCCGACATCCTCGCCGCCGCATCCAGGGGCGCCGCGCCGGAAGCCCAGCCGCGTGAGGAGACCAAGCCCATGACCGGTATGCGCCGCGCCATAGCCAGAAATATGCACAACAGCCACATGACCAGCCCCACCGTCAGCTTCAACCTCGGCTGCGACGTCTCCGAGCTTGCGAAGTTCCGGCAGAGGCTCAAGGCTGAGGACATAAAGGTCAGCTACACCGACATCCTCGTGAAGCTGACGGCTCTGGCCCTGCGCGAGTTCCCGCTGCTCAACTGCTCTGTGGACGGGGACAATATCATCTACAAGAACTACGTGAACATCGGCGTCGCCGTGGCGCTGGATAACGGCCTTGTCGTGCCGAACGTGCCGGACGCCGACATGAAGAGCCTGCGTGAGATCTCCGCCGAAGTGAAGGAGCTGGCCAATCTCGCACGCACGGGCGGCCTGCCCATGGACAGGCTCAAGGGCGGCACCTTCACGATAACCAACCTGGGTATGTACGGCATAGAGAGCTTCACGCCGATAATCAACCAGCCCGAGGTGGCCATTCTGGGTGTCAACACGATAGAGGACAAGGTGGTGGTCGTGGACGGCGAGATTTGCGTGCGGCCCATACTCAACCTCTCACTGACGGCGGACCACAGGGTCGTGGACGGTTCGGTGGCGGCGCAGTTCCTGCAGAGGCTCAAGAAGCTCATAGAGTGCCCGGCGCTGGCGCTGGCATAGGAGGCGCGTATGGCAAAGGAGATTGTAATGCCGAAGCTCGGCCTGACCATGACCGAGGGCACGATAGAAAGCTGGTACAAGAAGGAGGGCGAGGCGGTGCAGGAGGGCGAGAAGCTCTTCTCCGTCTCGACGGACAAGCTGACGAACGACGTGGAGGCCACTGCCTCCGGCGTGCTGCTGAGGGTACTTGTCGCCGCGGGCGGGACGGTGCCCTGCCTGACGCCTGTTGCCGTCATAGGCGCACGGGGCGAGAGCGTCTCTCCCGTCCCGGCGGCTGCCGGGCGCCCCGCCGAGGCGGAACCCGGGTCCTCGGAGGGCGGCGGCGTGCTCGTTATAGGCGGCGGCCCCGGCGGCTATGTTGCGGCGATAAGGGCCGCGCAGCTCGGCGCCAAGGTCACGCTCATAGAGTGCGCCGAAATAGGCGGCACCTGCCTCAACCGGGGCTGTATGCCCACCAAGGCGCTGCTGCACAGCTCCGAGGTCTACGAGCTTGCCACAGGCTCCGCCGGGATAGGCATCATAGGCAGGGACGTAGCAGTGGACTGGGCGCAGGTGCAGGCTACGAGGCAGTCGGTCTCGGACAAGCTCACGGGCGGCGTCAGGGCGCTGATGCGTGCGAACAGGATAAGCGTCGTGGAGGGCGAGGCCCGCTTCACCGGCCCCAAGACCGTCACGGCGGGCGGTAAGGAGTTCCGGCCCGACAAGATAATCATCGCCGTGGGCTCGAGGCCCGTGCTGCCGGGCATACCGGGGCTCAGGGACTGCCCCGCAGTCATAGACTCCACCGGCGGCCTCACGCTCGACCACATACCGGAGAGCATGGTGGTCATAGGCGGCGGCGTCATAGGCGTGGAACTGGGCAGCGTATACCGGCGCTTCGGCACGAAGGTTACGGTGCTCGAACTGCAGCCGCGGATACTGCCCCAGATGGACGGAGAGCTCGCCGAGCTTGCCAAGGCGCAGCTGATAGCCGAGGGCATGGACTTGCGCACGGGCGCGAAGGTCACGAGGTTGGAGGCCACAGCGAAGGGCGCGGCCGTCCATGCCGACACAGGCGGCAGGGACGAGGTGTTTGATGCCGAGAAGGTGCTTGTATGCGTGGGCCGCAGCCCCAACACGGAGGGCCTCGGGCTTGAAAAGGCGGGCATAGCGCTCGAGGACGGCTTCATCAAGGTGGACAGGCGCCTGGAGACGAGCGTGCCCGGCGTGTACGCGGTGGGCGACTGCTCCGGAAGGCTGATGCTGGCGCACGCGGCGATGGCCATGGGCGAGGCCGCGGCGGAAAACGCCATGGGCGGCGAGCGCGGCTTTGACGAGGACATGAGCCCCGCCTGCGCCTACGTAGGCCCCGAGATAGCCGGCGTGGGCTACACGGAGGAGCGGGCCAGGGAGCTCGGCATAGAGTACGTCGTGGGCCGCTTTCCGACGAGCGCGAACGGGCGGAGCTTGGTCTTGGGCTGCACGGGCGGCATGATAAAGGTCCTCGCCGGGCCGAAGTTCGGCGAGATCCTGGGCGTGCATATCCTCGCGCCGAGCGCGACGGAGCTCATCGAGGAGGCCGCGCTGGCGATAAGGCTCGAGGCCACGCTCGACGAGTTCACGGATACCATACACTGCCACCCGACGGTGGCCGAGGCGCTGCGCGAGGCGGCGCTGGCGGCGCAGAAGCGTGCGATACATATCCCGAACAAGAAGTGAAAGGAGGCACAGAGATGCTGAACGCGGCGTTCATATTCATAGCTCCGGGCGCAGACCCGGCAAAGGACCGCGGGCTTGTCGAGACCCCGTCGGTGCGGCTGACGAGCATAGGCGTATCGACCTACGAGCAGGGCGCCGCCGTGGCGGCCGAGATGGCGGAAGCTGGCTGCGGCGCGATAGAACTCTGCGGCGGCTTTGGCATAAGGGGTACCTGGCTGGTGGAGCAGGCGGTAAACGGCAAAGCCCGCGTCGGCGCCGTCCGCTTTGACCTCCACCCCGGCCTCGACAACAAAAGCGGCGACGAGCTGTTCTAACCCCGCCGCCGGAAAATAAAAAAGTCTTGAAACGGAAGTGAACCGCCCCAGATTGTGCGGACAGTACAAAAAGCCTCAATGTAGGGAAATATGAAGTTTTAAGCGGAGTGGCGCAGCGTGAGCGGCGCCACTCCAGTTTTTAGCTGGATGTGCTCGTGGTTGTAAAAATCGATGTAGCGGTCAATCATCTCAGCGCATGGCCAGGCGGATGGTGTCCAGCACCAGATTTACCGTCTGCTGTGTTCCGGTCTTGTAGGCAACGATGCTGTTGTCGTAGAGATCGACAGGTACAGTACACCCTGCTTGGTGTGGATGTAGGAGATGCCTGTTACCCATTTGCTGTTGGGCTTGTTCGCATGGAACTCGAAATCAGGTGTGCCCCTCAAAGGCACCGTGGGTTCGAATCCCACCCGCTCCGCCAACGGCGCTGTTTTGTGCGATTTTTCGCCGAAGCAGCGCCTTTTTTTCGCTGTTATCCCGGCAGCGGCTTTGACTCTGGTACGAAGTCAAGGCTGGTGACAAGCGTCTCGGCTGAGTTGAGCTTCGCCGTGTAGTCCAAGTGCGTGTATATGTTGGCCGTGGTCGAATAATCGCTGTGGCCGAGCCAGTCCTGAATGTCCTTCATCTGGGCGCCGTTGGCGAGCAACAGACTGGCGCAGCTGTGACGAAGGTCGTGGAAGCGTATGCGCCGCAAGCCGTGCCTGTCAAGCAGCTTCGGAAACGCCGCCGAGATGTAGTCCGGTTTTATCAGCACTCCCATCTCATCTACACATATGTAGCCGAGAGAGTCATGGCAGTAGCTGCCGCCGCACAGTTTCCTCTGCTTATTCTGCTGGTTTTGAAGGCAGAGCAGACGCTCTTTGAAAAACGGCACCAGCGGCAGCGTCCTCATGCTGGACTTGTTCTTCGTCCTGTCAGCAGCCACCATCACCTTTTTGCCGTCGATGCGGCACGTCGTCACGGTGTGGCGAATTGTGATGGTGTTGTTTTCAAAGTCTATGGCCTCCCACCTGAGACCCACCGCTTCGCTGCGGCGCAGGCCATAGAACGCACCGAACAGGATCGACAGCTCCAGCTTCGTGCCTTTTGCCGCTACGAAAAGCTCATTCAGCTCGTCGCTGTTGTAAAAGCTCCCGACAAATCGGGCTTTCTTTGGCAGCTCGACGTGATTCGAGGGATTGTTCGGAATCAGCTCCAGCTTCACCGCCATGTCCAGCGCCTTGTGTATGTTGGCGTGGTAGTGTATGACGGTATTCGCGGAGACAGTCTTTATTTTCTCGTCATAAAACGCCTGTATATCGCGCGGCTTCAGGGCTGAGAGCCTTATTCCGGTTTTCCTGAAATAAGGTACGGTAATGCCCTTGACCATTTCCGAGTACGACGAGAAGGTCACCGGCGAAACGGAGCGTTTGATGACGTCCAGCCAGCTCAGCATAAAGTCCGCAAACAGCACGTCGCCAGTCAGCGACGTGAGGGACGGCCATGGCCGGCGCTGTCGGTTTCGGCTCCTCGGCCTCCGGCCTGAACTCGATCCGCGCCTGCTGCAAAAGCTCGTCGGCCTTGCGCTTGTTGCCCTTGACAGGCAGCGATGTTGCGATCCACTTGGATTTTCGCTTACCGCTTGAGTCTTTATAGTTGAGGACGATGTAGAAATATCCTCGCTTTTCTTGCAGGTGTCCGGCTACCATATAGTATCCTCCTTTCACTTGAGCCGTATCACCCGCCGTTGACTATTCCAGTATAAGTGGCGGCTACAACAAGTACAAGGATACGACTATGCAGAAGAGAGCACTCTAAGATAGCTTAAGATATGTATTTTCGGGATTTTATAGGTGCGTCCTACTTTGAAGTGTTCGATCTTGTTGTCTCGCAGGAGGGCATAGGCAGTTTTATCGCTGATGCCCAACATTTTGCTCATCTGATTGACATTCACGATGTCTGGGTAATCGCGGAACATAATACGATACGCTTCACGGCCGGTAATTGGTGCAGCAGCGCCCATATTTATCCCCCTTCCCGTTTCGTTTTAAGCTAAGCCGCCGTATTTGCCACGTGCCCCGGCGGTAAGGGGATACAGCGAGCCGCCGCTGGCGCGGCTGTCATAGCTCCGCGGTGCCGGTTGCCGTACACCGCAGGGCTGCCCCCAAGTCCTCGGGAGCGCGTGAGCAAGTACCTTTATCCACCGCGCTTTCATTGCAAAGCGGCTTGCCAAAGCCGTTTTTGGGGCCGTGTTCATCGCTCAGGCTTACGCCGTCATTGCGCCGCGCCCCGCGTCGCTGACCGTCTCCAGTCACGCAGGTTCTGTGCTCGCTGTACCGTGTATTAAGTTGTCCAAGGCTGTCAAAAAGGCGCCTCTATAAATACCGGTTTTTAGCCCGATTTTTTAAAGGTAATTTTCTGTCGAAAAATATTGTTTACAAAAAGTTCACTAATTAACCCGTCATCCGGAGCGTTTGAGAACCTCAGAAAGGCACTGAGAAGTGAGTGTATGTGATGAGTCCTCGGAAAAGGGCAGGGCCTTGAGGCGCTTCGTGGCGAAGCGGATAGAGTCCGCGACAGCTGCTACGCTCACCCCTTCGCTCGCGGCAATCTCTGCAAGGTCATATCCACATGCAAAGCGCTGCCACAGCCTACGAAACTGAGTGTCCGTCAGCGCGGAGCGAATCAGGGAGACGAATTCCTCCCTTTGCGCTTCCTCGTGTGCTCTGAGCTCGGCGGCAAGCCAGTTGCTGTATTCTTGCCGGTCAAGAAGATAGGCAGCAGCCAAAGAGCGCTTTCTGTCATTGAACGCACGATCCCTGCTTTCTGATTTTTTGTAATCATTGTCTGACCAGTGCTTCCATTTTTCAAACTCCTCATCACTGGCGAAGTCCTCGTGGGTGAGGCGCACATTTCCACCTGTAACGCTGCGGCAGACTATCGCCTCAGGGTCGTTTTTATTTACTGCGTAGTCGCTGTTTGTGCTGTACATATAAAAACCTCCTTTGCTTTAATGCGAATCAAAGCAAATGAGGTGCTCGTGGAAGAGAAAGGACGCAGGCAGCATTGGCGCTGCCCGCGTCTTTCTGCAATCTCATAATATCATCCCCGCAACAGAAAATAATGGGGTTTTGTGCACTCAATTGTCTGATTTTGAAAACAAGGAGATTAAATCATAGATTTATTGCGGATTATGTCGCAATATGTATGCTCGTTATATTCGTGAATTCTGATTAATGGTTGCATATTCCGGACAAATGGCGGCAAAAAAATAGCCCGGATTTATCCGGGTGTTGCTTGAGCTACCAAATGTGATAAAATGACTAAAATTGCGCAAATATGCCGATTTGCATTGACTGGGCTGAGAGGGCTACTGGTACTACGACGCGGTGCAGTACGTCTATGAGAACGGCATAATAGAATGCACGGGCACGGGCGAATTCTCGCCTAGCACGACGCTCAACCGTGCGATGTTCTGGACGATGCTTGCGCGGCTGGACGGGGCCGAGATCGAAGGCGGCGCGAACTGGTATTAACTGGCGCAGGAGTGGGCGACAGCTGAGGGGATAATCGAGAGCGATGAGAACGCCCTCATCACCCCCCGAAAACGCGGCCACCCGCGCACAGGCTGTGTCTATATTAATGAGATTCATCGATAGATAAAGACAGAGCAAAGACAGAGCCGCCCTGTACAGCTTTCCCGGGCGGCTCTATCTGTTTTCTGTAGCAGCAGTGCAATTGTTCGAATGTAGGTTCTTCGCTAATATTCTTTCCTGATTCTCAAGTAAACTAATTAAGAATTATACGTTTTTCACGCTACTTGTTTTTGGACGTGCAGGCTGATAGATGACACCGATACAGTTGCGAGGGAATCTATTTACCTCGGCGTTAATTACGGACTTCACCAGATGCCTGGAAATACAATTAGTGAGTTTCATTTTTTCTTCCTTCTTTCTTTAAAATTATTACTGAAGTTATAGCCATTATAACCCCATAAAACAGGCAGACCGAAATAATGCGTATTTTTATTAATTCGGCCAAAACCTGAACCAACAGAATGAGCGCAAGCAGCAGCTTCTTTGATATGTTATTTTTTTCAGCATCTTCAACTGGAACGGCTGCTTCTGATGGGTATACCGGTCTTAATATGTATCCAATTGACATCACAACGAGATTAGAATTCCAAAATATCACATTTCCTCTGAGGAAATGCCGAAACTCAGTAAAAAGTATCTTTTCATCTGTGTAAAGTATAAAAAAACCACCAGTTGTAATACTAATCACAACCGGTGGTTTATTCCAACCCGAGTAGCCACATGGGGCTCACATCTAATACTTCAGCAATCTCAACGACCTCATAGTCGGCAACAAAGCGTGTGCCTATTTCTATTCGGCTTAAGGAGTCTCGCTCCAGCATAACACCTCTCACTTGAAGCATAGCCGATAACTCTCTTTGCGTTAGTCGCTTTTTTGCTCTTGCCTCATAAACGCGGTGGCCACAGATATTTTTTCGTCCATTATAGTCATAAATCTTCGTTTGCATCACCCCCTCATTTCTTGTGCTAATTATCAGAATCATTCTTGACATTAACATGAAATGAAATGAAATGATAATTGTGTTAATAATCAGAACATTGAAGAGCGATTAGCTAATAATATTACTATGAAAAAACCTGTGTCGTGCTGAGCCAAAAGCGCCGTCCTTTGAGCCGTTGTATTGGTATATTATTGTGATAATGCTAAAAATTACTTGCAATTTTCGAGTGCAAAATCCCCGGACGGATTTTGCACGCCCGGGGAAGTAGAATTATAATACATTCTGGTTCAATGCGAATCAGAAGTGCATGGACTTAAAGGCCTTTGCGGCATCGACCACAGCATTTTCCGTGGGTATACGCTCGCCGCTGGAACCGGCGGCATAGCCGACGGCGTCGGTGTGGATTATGGAGTACTGCGCGGTTTCGACATCTGCAAATGGTCCGCCGTGAGTCAACACCATGACCTCCGGAGACTCTCTTTTCGCGGCCTCGACCATGGCCTGCACCTGCAGCACTGCCTTCTCCAGTGGGGTGACACTGCAGGCTCCGCTCATGCCGCCTCCTGTGACCCCGATCATAGCGCCGACAACGTCCGCTCCAGCGGCAGCCATGCGCGCTGCCTCCTCCGGGTTCATAGCCCATGCGACTGTGAAAATGTCCCGCTCCCTGGCCCGGCGTATCAGCTCAACCTCCCTCGAAAAGCCGATCCCCGCTTGTTCAAGCTGGGCAGCAAAGCTCTCGCCATATAGCCCACAGAAGGGTTCGTTGTTGACGCCGGAGAAGCCCAGCTCAAGGATGCGATCAAATAGCAGGTCAAAGTTCAGTGCCGGGTCATGCGCTCCGATACCAGCGATGCAGGGCGTGCGCTTTACGGCAGGCAGGATCTCTCCAGCCATTCTCAGCATGTGGCTGTTTGCGTCACCATAGGGGAGCCAGGCCAAAATCGAGGGCTGGCCCCGCATCCTGAATATGGCCGTGGAATAAACGCCTATGAGGTCTGCCCCGCCCTTTTCAGCGCATTTGGCAGTTAGCCCGATGCCGGCACCAAACATAAGCAGGGGCTTCCCGGCTTTGACCTGCGCCCTCAGTCTTTCCAGTACTTCGCGCCGGGTCATGACAGTGACTGTATCGGGCCTCCGCTATGAAGGCCCTTCTTCCAGCGGCCGTCCAGCATCTCCTGCAATATGCCGGACATGAGGTCCGCAAATTCCGGCTCGTTCATGTGCATATCCGCCACAAGCACCTCGATATTCGGCTTGCTTAGGTCCAGTGTCTCCTTCAGCCCAGCTATAAAGGAACGGCTGCGCAGCGACCACTCTGGACGCTCGGGGTCAGCTATCCAGGACGGCCCGGCGGAAGGCCCGGCCCAGCCGAGCTCCTTGTTCGGCTCCCTTATGTCGCAGGCACCCCAGCCGCGCATAGGTACGCATACAGCCACAGGCCCTGTCGCCACACTGAGCTTTTCACCAATCTGCCTAGCTATCTCCCGGGCCTCCTCCGGCAGGACGCCGACGCAGGTGACCGTCGGGTTGTGCTCATAGAGCGAGCGGCCAGGCAAGTGGGTCTGCTCCATATAGTGCGTGGGTACCGTATCCTTAGCTCCGAAGTTTATTAGGTCCAGCCCGCCCGGCGCAACGACCTGAGGCACGCCCTTCCTTGCCGCCGCCGTCAGCCTGTCCGGGCCTGCGCTCAGCACTCCGCCCAGCAGTTCGTCTATGAGCTCGTGAGTGGTGATGTCCAGAACGCCCTTTATGAAGCCGTCGTCTATCATCTGCTCCATAGACATGCCACCCGTGCCTATGGCGTGATTAATTATGACGTCGTAGCCCAGCTTCTCCATACTCTGTGAGGCACGCAGTACGCAAGGCGTTGTAACGCCGAACATCATGCATCCTATCAGCGGCTTGCTCTCCGCGGCTGGCAGCTTCGGTGCGGAGGCCATGCCGACTATGCCATAGGCTGCGTTTGTCAATATCTGCTTTGTCAGGCTGTTCAGGCCGGCCTCCGCTATCGGATACATCATGCAGATATCCTTAGTACCTACATATGGTCTGACCTCGCCGGAGGCCATTGTGGTCACCAGCATCTTCGGCACTCCAATGGGCAGAGACTGCATCACCGCAGAGGAAATGGATGCGCCCATGGAGCCGCCAAAGCCTATAATGCCATCCAATTTGCCCTCGCGCAGCATCTCGCCTGCCCGCAGTATAGCCGCCTCGGTGACCCAACCGGCGGCTTTGTGCCTGTCCACGGCATAGAGGTCGGCAGGCTTCTTGCCTATAGGCACGAGCAATTCGCTCAGCCCTATGTCCGCCCAGCCTGTTTCCTTACCCACGCTCAGCTCCATGACCGTCGGTTCGCCTCCGGCCTCACGGACGGCCTGAGCTATGAATTTGATCTCCTCGCCCTTCGTATCCAGTATACCGGCGATTACTACTTTCGGTCTCATAAACACCTCCTGTTTCTGTTTATCCGAAAAAGCGGGACGGGTTATCTGCGGAAAGCCCGTCCCGCTCGCACTTACTTTGCGCCCAGTTTCTGCGCCTTGAAGTCCTCTACCGCTTCCATGAGCGGCTTCTCTACCGGAATGCGCTCTATGCTCGACGCGCCGAGGAAGCCGACCGATTCGGTGTGTGCATAGATGTACGCCGTGTCCGCAGGCGAGGATATGGGTCCGCCGTGGGCAAAGATAAGTACATCCGGATTGTGCTCCCTAGCCGCAGCAGTCATGCGGTTTATGAGCGCAGCACAGTTTTCAAGCGTCACTGCCTCGGAGTATTTGGAGCCAATAGCTCCGCCCGTAGTGAGGCCCATGTGGCAGATCATGACGTCAAGGCCAGCCTTGCCAACCATGGTCGCCTCTTCCTCGTTGAAGGCATAGCCTATCGTGAACATGCCCAGTTCCTTCGCCTTCACCAGCGTGGCGATCTCCTTGTCATAGCCCATGCCCGTGTCCTCAAGTTCCTGACGGTAGCGACCGTCTATCAGGCCAACTGTTGGGAAGTTCATGACCGCGGAAAAACCGATCTCAATAAGCTGCTTGAGGAAGGGACGCATCTCCCGCGTCGGGTCGCTTCCGCAGATGCCCGCTATCATGGGTGCTTCCTGGATCTGAGGAAAGACTCGGTTGGCCAGCTGGATGACTATGTCGTTTGCGTTTCCATAGGGCATTAGACCAGCCAGGGAGCCGTTGCCGTCCATGCGGTACAGGCCAGAGTTATACACACCTACCAGGTCAGCCCCGCCGCGCTCCGCAAACTTTCCGGAGATGCCCGTGCCAGCCCCTGCGATAACTACCGGCCGGCCTTCGGCTATTGTGGCTTTGAACCTCTTCAATACCTCATCTCTTGTGTACTGCTTTGCCATGGATGTTTCCTCCTTTGTCAATTATTGTTGTCCTTGCATTAGACTGCGCCCGGGCGCTCAGCCCTTTAGGTCAAACAGTCCGCCTGTTCCTTCACTGTAGACGCCCCAGAGGTCGAGCGCGGTTTTGAGTTCCTCATGCTCCCGTGCTGCCTCTATCAGCGTACCGCCGTGCACCACAGCGTCTATGGCCTGCCGGAAGGCCCTGGCTCCGGCCGCCGGGCCCATCGGGTGACCATGTATGGCGCCGCCTGCCGCTATCATCACGTCCTTGCCGAACTTCTTGTATAGATCCTCAACATGGCCCTGGGTTGTGCCGCCGCCCGGCATGGGGAAAATCGGCTTTATTTTCCCCATGGGTGTCAGCATGCTGTAACCCGCACTCAGGAAGGTATCCATCATGATTGGGAACTTGCCGTACGGCGTGAGGGCTATGACCATGTCCAGGCCCGCAAGCCTGGGCAGCTTGCCGACTATCAGCATCGCGCTCATGCCGGACCAGGGCGACTCATAAACTGCGCCGGTGAAATCCGAATGGGCCAGGATGGGGACGTTTATCTCCGGGTCCTCAGTCAGCATACGAGCCGCATCCAGCCCCGCCGTGAAATAGTTCAGCATCAGGCAGTTCGCGCCAGCGTCTATCGCACGGCGTGCATTATCCCTTAACTTGTCCACACGGTCAGTGATATTGAAGGCGTAGAGGGTCTTTTCTCCCTTGACCTCATCTGCACGTTTTACCGCCTCCATGACAGCCTTAACCCTCTGCTCCAGCGGGCAGTGCGGCGCGTCGGCGACCAGCTCGTCGTCCTTAATGATGTCCACACCGCCGACCGCGGCCTCATAGGCGAGCTTTGCGGTCTCCTCCGGGTCCAAGCCGGTGCAGGGCTTTATCATGTTATTCAGCAGCGGTCTGTCCCACACTCCCAGGAGCTCGCGTATACCATTAACACCAAACTTCGGCCCCTTGAACTGTCCAAGGAACGATTCCGGGAAGCTCAGGTCCAACAGCTTCACCTTCCCGGAACTGGAGATATTGCCTATCACCGTGCTGAGCATCATAGCAAACTGGGCGCCAAAATTCGCCCAGGGATAGGCGATACGGATTATGAACTGCCGCTCGTCCACGCTCTTTGGTACCTCTATCTGGTAGGCCGGAGCCTCGTAGACGCCGACAACACGGCCTATGCAGCGCTCCCGCACCTCCGGAGTCTCCCCGGGCACCTGAAGCCAGGTACCGGTAGTCTGCTCTACCGCAAGGGCGGCTGCGAACTTCATCATGTTCGTCGTGGATTTTGCTCCGCAGTAGTAGGTCGCGATTACAAACCGCTCTCTGTCGATGGACTCATCCATCTGCATTATGATTGGGTCGATATACATTGGCTCTGCCTCCGTTCATATCTTGTTGCGCCTTTTCACCTGTTTTGGCTGTCGGGCAAATTCAGTATATTTGAATAAATGTCGAACTACAATAAGTAAATAAATTTCAATATTGCACAAATGACATATTGGAATTGAAAAAATTCTCCCTATTTTCTTTGAGCGGTTTTTCCGTTATCATAGAGATAAATGGCCGCAGTATGCCATCACTCAAACAGCGGCCGCAAGGAGGTAAGGCATGTTCCGCTGCGATTACCACATACACACGGCGCACTCGCCCGACTGCTGTACCCCTATGGAGCAGCAGCTGCTCCGGGCGGCGGAGCTGGGCCTGAATGAGATTTGCATAACGGACCACATGGAGTTCGGTATGCGTAAATGGAACGGTGTTGAGACAGATTTTTCCGCCTGCCGCGACGAGCTGGAACTGTTGCGCCAGCGAAGTGGCCTGCCCGTGGTCAAATTCGGTGCCGAAGCAGGGGTTACCTGCGGCGAGGATGATTTCCTCAGACTCCGCAGCGTTCTGGCGGAGGGAGGCTTTGACTTTGTCATAGCCTCTGCGCACGCCATTGGCGATACTGACCCGTTTGAACCAGACTTTTATCGCGGCATGGACTTCCCCGCTGCGTGCAGGCTCTATCTGGAACAGCTGTACACCGCGCTCCTGAGACTGGACGTGAGCTGTTACAGCTGCGTCGGTCATGTGGACTTTCCCGTCAAGGGCTGGCTAAGGCTTGGCGCGGAGAGTGCTGAGCTCAGGTACGAATACGCGCCGGACGCACTGGATGCAATCTTTCGCTTGGCAATAGAGTCCGGCAAATGCATCGAGATAAACACCTCGCCTTTCCCGCTACTGCGCGGGCGCTGGCCGGAGCTGGGCTGGCTCAGGCGCTACGCAGAGCTGGGTGGCGAGTTTGTCACCATCGGCTCCGACAGTCACCTGCCGGAGCAGACCGGTCAGGGCTTCGAACTGGCCTGCGAGCTCGCCCTGGATGCCGGCATCCGCTACATCGCCGTCTACGATGCTATGGTCCCGCGCATGATCCCCATCCAAGGGACCTGAATCGGAGGAAGCAGTCATGAAGAGCGAAGTGTTCAACCAATCGCGCTGCGCAGTGCTCCGTGCAGCCAGCCTTTACTATTTGGAGGGCTGTTCGCAGAAAAGCATAGCCCAGCAGCTGGACGTATCGGTTCCGACCGTGTCCCGGTTGCTCAAAAAGGCCAGGGAGGACGGGCTTGTATCCTTTGTTATTCCCCGTCCGTATATGGAATGTCTTGAGCTTGAGCGTAAGCTCAGGGAGTGCTATGGCTTGGAGGAGGTCATCGTTGTGCCTCCGGACCCGAGCGGTGACGAAAGCACAATGACGGTGAAAAAGGCTGTCGCCCTGGAGGGAGCAAGATACGTCCAGAGGATCATACGGCCCGAGGACATCCTTGGCATCGCCTGGGGTGGCACGATGTATGAGCTTATTCAATATCTCAACCCATGCCAGCGCACCGAGGCCACATTCGTCACTCTTCACGGCAGCATCCGCTGCTGCAGCAGCAAGTTTGAAGTGAACACCCTGGTCAAGCGGATAGCAATGGCCTTCGGCGGCAGACAGTACTCCCTTTCAGCACCCGGCCTGCTCGGTAGCGCACAGGAGCTTGAGGCTCTGCGCGGACAGCGCGAGGTGGCTCACATCTTCTCCCTTTTCCAAAACATCAGCTTGTCTGTCAGTGGTATAGGTTCCTTCTACCCCAGGCCCACTTCCCCGCTCTCTCGTCTGCCATACCTCACCGAGGGGGAATACACGGCGCTCGTTAAGCATCAACCTTATGGGGACCTGATGCTCCGCTTTATAGACAGCAACGGCACGGAGTGTGAAAGTGAGCTGGTATCCCGCACCCTTGCCATAGACATGGAAAGCTACCTTCGCATACCCAGGAAGCTGATAGTAGCTTCCGGGTGCGAAAAATCCCACACGCTCAAGGCAGCGCTTAGGGGCCAACTGGCAGACGTACTCATTATCGACAGTGCCCTCGCCAGGGCTCTGTACGACATAGGCGGCGGCGTACCGGCATATGGCGAATGAGCCATACACCGGGCCCGGCCCATCATAGAGCCGGGCCGTTTCTGTATTTCAAGCTCATTCCAACCAAAGATGCATTGGTGTCCGCTACATCTGAAGTGGGCACCTTAGTCTTTTTTGCGTCACTTGCTTTTGCGGTGTGCAGACCGCCATCCGGGCAACCTCCCCGCTGTCAAACCGCGCCTCGCTGTCTATTTAGCTGCCGCTGTTGAAGCCGAGGCAGTATTCGAGAAAGCAACCCCGGTTCATGTTCGGGACGAAAACGGGCAGGCCGGTGTTGACGAGCTACTCCAGCTCGCCCGTGCGGTAGTGGAGGTCGCAGAGCCAGTCGCCGGAGCAGACACGTGTGCGCCTTTACATTGGGCAGTGGTCTTTACCTCCTGCTGCCTTTCGACACCGTTTCTTTGGTGCTTGCCCAAAGAAACCGGCGCAGACGCCCCCCCACACGGGGCGAGAATTGAAATTACCAGACGTATGCGGAGCAGATGTCGGAGACGCAGATGCCCCTCGTAGGGAGAAAATTAGTGTTTCTAGGACAGAATAAACGCACTCGCCGGTCTGAAAGCCGCAATGTCCGTGTCCGGACACTCACCCAACATGCTCAGGAAGGGAGCATGGCGGCACGGTGTTTTTGGCGGGGGATCGATGCGCCGTTGGCATCAGAACATATAACAGAAAAGGTCGCATGCCGCGACCTTTTGCTGTTTACCAAGGTGCGTTCCAATTTGGAACGTACCAAATTTCACATATTCTCCAGCAGCTTCAAAACAGCCTCACGCTTGGGATAGCGTTTCTCTCTGGCGCTGCTGTAAGCACTCCAGAGTTGAGCGGTATCGTTTTGTGCTGATGAGTAAACTTGAAAAAATACATTCGTCACAATTGTATCATCCACTTCCCCTGCTTCTCGGCCAACGCGGCGAACTTTGCCGCGCCGCCTCAGCCGTGATGCACATAGGTCACGAAATAATCCGAGCGCTCGAGCATCCAGCCGTTGCGCCGTTCGATGGCGTAGCGGGGATGGACGAGTTCCAGCCCCTCCGGGAACATCGTGTCCTCAAAGCCGGCTCCGGCGCCCTTCAAGTCACTGAGCGAAGTAGATCGCCTGAGGCTCATTGCCTTGAAGAATTGAAGAAGCGAATAGACAAAAGAGAAGAGCAGACATCCCAGGCAGTCTTGCACACCGGCCAGGGAGCTGTCTACTCTTCACGGGCTTTTTGCCGTCTGCAAGCCTCTGCTTGACGCCGCGCCAATAGGCGCAGAGTCATGGCTCCGCCGACCAGGGCCAGATCCGCCAGACCATCAGCGACAAAAACCTCCGCGCCATAGCCCAAAGCTTCGGCGTTAAACTGAACGAGGTCTTTTTGAACGACTGAGCGGAAAATTTTTACCTCATTGTAATAATCTTACTTGTTGCACAAATTCAGGCCATACAAATTGGCATGCTCCCAAACCTGCTAATGTGTGTCAAGCACAAAAGAAGAGAAGTACAGGATAAAAAATCAGGCATAGCAAAAGGACCTGCAACATATTCCGGCTGCAGGCCTGGGAGGATATGACCCGTACATATAATGATGGCTGTGCTACGGAGCAGCATGGCCATCGTTTTTCTGCATCAGGCGGTCTTTTCTAAAGCGTTCAGGTATTCTTTGACCTTGGCGTAATATATGCGCAGAAATTTGGCGGAGCCGGCAACAGTATAAACGTAAAAGTGCTTTCCTTCGGCTCGCTTCTTATCCATAAAACAGAATACGGGATTAGCAGTATTCGCACGAATGAGCGTCATTGACATGATCACAAACAGCACTCTTCTAAGATGTGGAGAGCCGCGTTTGGACACATGACGGCTTTTCAAATCGAAGCTTCCTGACTGGTATGGAGAAGCGTCAACGCCTGCATAGCGTGTGCGGCATAACCCGGCCCCGCCCTGTGAGCCGCCTGCCAGCGCCCGGCTGCGTTTTCCTCCTTGAAGGGCAACAAAGCCCGTCCGCGTCGTCAAGCCTTGCCGGACACAGACAGGCGGCCCACAGGGTCGGAGATTTTTGAGTGCCCCCGCCGTCTCAGGGCGATGACGTCGGCGTGCAGACGGGCTTTGTGCCCTTCAAGCGGCGACGGCGATGCCATGGGGCGGCGGGGGCGCTCAAAAACGGGCCCGGGTTATGCCGCCCACGCTATCAACCAGCGCCCCTTTGTGCGAGAATCGACGCACATCACCGACCTCTGCCATAAG
>OLGN01000555.1_pt1 | contig 29932 bp, 29 predicted proteins | sample 1605941 | NCBI WGS metagenome assembly OLGN01 (sample SAMN03283269) | human gut metagenome | biome: human-associated habitat; material: feces | host: Homo sapiens | place: USA | collected 2013
AACAAGTCTGAGCAGGCAATCTGTGATATCGCTGTCCTCGCTTGCTCTCTCGTGGTGAACAGAAACAACGTTTCCGCCAAGCTTTGAAATTATCTCTGAAACATCTCTCAGCTGACCAGGTCTGTCCTCAAGCTGGATAGTAAGAGTATCAGATCTGCCAGACTTGAGCAGACCTCTCTTGATAACTCTTGAAAGGATAGTTACGTCTATATTTCCGCCTGAAACAAGACATACAACCTTTTTGCCCTTGATGTCAGGTATCTTATTAAACATTACTGCGGCAACAGGTGTTGCGCCTGCGCCCTCTGAAACGAGCTTTTGCTTCTCGATAAGGTGGAGGATAGCTGATGATATCTCGTCGTCTGAAACTGTAACAACGCCGTCAACATACTTACTGCAATACTCAAAGGTATGCTCGCCAGGCTCTTTTACCTTGATTCCGTCTGCGATAGTGTGAACGCTTTCAAGGCACTCTATCTTGCCGTCTTTAAGTGAATTTACCATTGAAGGTGCGCCTTCAGCCTGAACGCCGTATACTCTAACGCTTGGCTTGAGCTGTTTTACAGTGAATGCAACACCTGAGATAAGTCCGCCGCCGCCAACAGGAACAACGATAACGTCTGCGTCAGCCACCTGACTTAGTATCTCCAGACCGATAGTTCCCTGACCTGCGATAACATTTTCGTCATCGAACGGGTGAATAAATGTATAGCCGTTAGCGTCACGAAGCTCGATAGCCTTTGCATAAGCGTCATCATAAACGCCAGGCACAAGACATACCTCAGCGCCATAGCCCTTGGTTGCCTCTACCTTTGAGATAGGTGCGCCGTCAGGAAGACAGATGATAGACTTTATACCGTTCTTTGTTGCGGCGAGAGCAACGCCCTGTGCGTGGTTTCCTGCTGAGCAGGCGATAACGCCGTGTGACTTTTCCTCGTCTGAAAGCTGTGATATCTTATAATAAGCTCCTCTTACCTTGAAAGAACCTGTTACCTGAAGATTTTCTGTTTTCAGATAAACGTCACAATCAGGGTTTACCTTTGGCGCATGGATACACGCTGTTGGTCTGATGACCTCTTTAAGCACGTTTGAAGCGTCAAAAACCTTATCCAATGTAAGCATAAAAAACAACCTCTTTTTTCTATGTAATAAAAAAAGCCCTCGCCTGACTAGAGGCGAAGACATAATATCTCCGTGTTACCACTCTGATTGCAGACCATAAGCCTGCCACTCATATCTCTTTCTAACGGTGAGAAACCGTATCCGCTTAACACATCTGCTTAGGCGGATCAGCTCAGAGATGATCCTGACGGCGTTATCCCTGCGGACTTTCACCAAACGTCCGCTCTCTGCGAAGTATTCGCACCGTCACCTTTCTCGTCACAGCCTTTACGATATTCAATACAATCATTATATCACCATAAATATGAATTGTCAACAGCAATAAAATGAATTTTTCTCTAAGACATTATACAAAAAATAAAAACCCGCACGAGCGTGCAGGTTTTTATTCATTAAGGAAGTATAGAAAAAATATATGAAGAAAACAATCATGAAGTCTTTTTAACTGTCGGTCTTTCCTTTCCGACTGTAATAATATTACCACTGCAATGTGATAGAATTATGTGCAAAGAGAGTGCATTTGCAAAAATATCACCTTTTGTTTGCGTAATGCACAACGATATGACGAAGCTTCCCTGTGGTCATATCCCTGCCCTTTATATCCGCTCCGTTGTGGCTCATAAGCTCAGCGCAGACTATGCCGTCGGTACTGCACCTGAAAACCTCGTGTCCGTCACACACCACCACAAGCTTTTCACTATCAACAGATATTCCGCCTGTTCTTCCGATAACATTTTCCTCTGCGCCCTCACGCTCCACCACATAGGAAACTCGTTTCCCATGATAGCGTTCAAGCTCTTTCAAGGGCGTACCTTTATTTTTTCTGAAAAGTCCCATTTTACGCTCCTGTATCAATTATCTGCTATATTATTATCATTTCCTGCACAAAGCTGCCTTGCGGAGACGATAACGTCAAGCGACTCGCCCACCGACTGCAAAAAGGCTGACAGCAACCCAAGCTGGTCAACGCTCAAACCCTCGCCAAGATAATTTGCAAATGCCGCAGCCATTATATTAAGCTGCTGACCGCAGCACGATCCCCGGTTTTCCACTGATACCGCCCTTTCCTGCTCACAACGTTTCTCTGTCATAATATGCGTCAGAAGAATAATACGTTCGCATATGCAGATAATAAGGGCATATTCTGAAAGGGGTCAAACACCTATGAACATCACTCACACCATACTTGCCACAGTCGGCTCTATAATCGTTATGTTTGCCATATCAAAGCTTCTTGGCAACAAGCAGATATCACAGCTCACGCTTTTTGACTACATCAACGGCATCACCATAGGCTCTATCGCCTCTGAAATGGCTGTTTCGCAGGAAATGGACGAGCTTATAGTGCCTGTTATCGCAATGGTGCTTTACGGACTGACAGGCTTTCTGTTGTCGGTGCTTACGATGAAGTCTATCCACTGCCGACATTTTCTTTCGGGCAAGCCTATCCTGCTTATTGAAAAAGGCAAAATATATCCCGAAAACCTTAAGACCGCCAAGCTTGATGTGAATGATCTGCTTTCAAGAGCAAGAACGTCAGGCTATTTCGACATCTCAAAGATATACTACGCTATTCTGGAAACCAACGGCACTATCTCTTTCATGGAACGTGCCACAGAAGCACCTCTCACTCCAAAAGACTTAGGATATGAGAAGCATGACGAAAAGCTTTGCACCGACCTTATCCTTGACGGCGTTATTATGGAGGACAACCTGAAATACGCAGGCAAGGAGATAAAATGGCTCACCAACGAAATAAGAAAGCAAGGCTGTTCATCACCTGACAAGGTCTTTCTCTGCATAGTTGACGGAAACGACAAGGTGACAGTGTTCCCGAAAACTCAGGAGAGCAACAAGAAGATCTACTTCGACTGAACCTTCTTCAAGAACTCGTGCAGCTCCTCTGCAAGCCTGCTCACAGGCAGACCAACAACGTTATAAAAGTCCCCGTCTATCTTTTCCACAAGAAGTGCTCCAAGCCCTTGTATGCCGTAAGCCCCCACCTTATCCATAGGCTCGCCGCTTTTCACATAGGCTTTTATCTCCTGGTCGGAAAGCTCTCTGAAAGTCACTGCGGTATCAACGGAAAAGCTACTGTAACGACAGCCTCTGCCAAGGGTAACGCCTGTTACAACATGATGAGTCTTGCCTGACAGCATTTTTAACATTCTTATGGCATCAGCTTCGTCCACAGGCTTACCGAGAACTTCCCCATCGCATATTACAACAGTGTCACAGCCGATAACAACGCTCAGGTCATAGACCGAAGCGATACATCTGCATTTTATCCCTGAAAGATACTCAGGGGCAAGCTCTGGTGTAACGTCCTCTGGTATTTTTTCGTCACAATCTGAGGGGATAACCCTGAAATTCTCACACATCAATGACAGCAGTTCTTTTCTTCTTGGCGACGCTGAAGCAAGTATAACATCATAATCCATAAGCTCGCTTGAAATATTCACTGACATAAAGATCTTCCTTTACTTCTTTTACTTCTTACTCAAAAAGGCAACGCACTTATTATCCTGCGCTGCCTTAGTTTTTTTATTACAACTTCATTCCGCACTCTGAGCAGAACTTAACGCCTGCCGGCTCTTTGTGGCCGCACTGAGAGCAGAATACAAAACTGCTGTTTGCAGGCTCTTGCACCGGAGCTTCTGCTATCACCGGAGCAGGCTGTGGCATTGGTGCAGGCTGAGGTGCTGTTTCAGGCTGTGGGATAGGTGCAGCAGTCTGTGCCACAGCAGGCTCAGGGATAGGAGCGGCTGTCTGAACATTCTGCTGAGCAGGATTGCCATAAACAGGATTAGCCTGTGGCTGATTATAAGCAGGTGAAACAGGGTGATTATGATAGCCCTGACTGTTTTGTATAACAGGCTGTGCGCCCATTGGAACTGCACCGCCCTGAGCAGGCTGCTGATAAACAGGCTGAGCCATTTCAGGCTGTTTTGTTCCGCAGTTAGGGCAGAACGCCATATTCACTGGTATCTCGTGACCACAGCCGGAACAAAGTTTCATTCCTCTGATAGTAAGAAGCTGTTCATTAAGATTTTTCAGTTCTTCAAGAGTTGCGTCTATCTGAGCAATAAGGTTTTTCACCTCCGGCTCTTCTATCTTGTCAGCCATTCTGAGCTTGACATATCTGCCTATCTCGGTATACTTATCGTTTATAAAGGCAAGCTTTGCGTCTATCTGTGCCTTTACTGCATTTTCAGGTGTATTCTTAGGTGAAAAAAATCCCATTTTTATTCTCCCTTTCGGTTATAATATTTCTTCTGTATTTTGCTCTATGGTGATATTATCCTCAGGCTGAACGTCAAACGAAGTTGTTGTAGTATCAGGTGCTTCTATAGCAGGAGCGGTGGTAACAGTGCCGTTCTCGGTCGGCTGAGTCTGTGCAGGCTCACTGTCCTCTTTGCTGTCGCCTGAAGCGTTTCCGCCCTCGTCAACTATCTCTGAATCCTTTATCTCCTTATCTATCTCGTCCTGCGACATCTGACCTCTCTTTACAGCTTTGTCATTTACAGCCGACAGACCAAGATAGCAATTCACATAATAGTGAGTAAGTATCTGATCGTATGTATAGCCAGCCTCGGCATAATAGCAAGCGCCCCACTGCGACATTCCAACGCCGTGACCCCAGCCATAGGACTTGAAAGTGAACACACCGTCCTTATAGCTTATCTCCATGGCGTTCGATTTCACATCAAAGAGGTTGCAGAGCATGATACCTGTTATCCTAGCTTCACTGCCATCATAGGTACAGCTCGTATGACCGTCGATAGTCACTCCGCTTATATACTTTCCGCTGAAAGCAGAGTCTATTTTAAACCAGTTCTTCACGTCGTCGGAAAGCTTTATATCAGTTTGGCTCTCGATACGCTCCTTGATCTCGTCTTTTGTATATTTAGCTTCAATGCCCCAGTTAGGATCTTTATCGTCAAACTCGCTCTTTACACGCTTGAGATACGGGTAAGAAACGCCCCATATATCCTCGCTGGTGGTAGAATAACCTGCTGTTGAAGCAGAATAAACTGCATTTATGATATTGCCTTTATACATAACGGTCTGACCCTCAACGGCATTTACACATCTTTCTATCTTTGAAGAATATCCGCTTTTAAGCCCCACCGTAGGTATAGCACCGATAGAATCGTTAAATCTGACCCATGTATAAGCCGCCACGGCCTGCGCCTTTATGGCTTCCTCGCCCCACTCACCGCCTATCTCGCTGTTGACTATCTGACAGAGCAGTTCATGACCATTAAGAGTGACGATATTTCCTGAGATTATATCGTTGACAGTATAATACTCATCAGCGACGCTTCTTGTATCTGTAAAGTTAGCAGGGTCGTTCTTTATATCGTAATACTCGCCCTTATCCTCAGGCATTTCCACAGTAAACTCACTGGCTGAAGCCTTTTTCTTTGTGGTCTTTGCCTGCTTTTTCTGCTGAACATAAGACATATCATACTTATCCACAGAGGACTTTTTGAACTTCACAAAGTCATAGACCTCAGTAGCGGCAGTGGTCTTAACGCTTTGAGCTTCAACGTTTTTGACCTGCACCGCAGGGGCTTTTTCTGCGCCCACGCTTTTATTATCCAGCAGCAGCTCACCGCATATACCAACGGCAGTTATGCTCATTACCGCTGCGCAGACATTTGCACATATCTTTTTTGTCATCAAATTCATCGTCAAGACACTGTCCTTACCTTCAAGCGGTCACACCGCAAAACATTCCCAATGGCAGCAAAATACTCACTGCATACCTAAATAATAGTTTATCAAATACTGAAAAAAAGTCAAGACAAAGCTAAGTTTCGTCCTGACTTTTCAGCATAATATACAATTTTACATCTACAATATCGGCATTTTAGCCAAAAACTTCAAATATTACTTGAAGTATCTCTGACCATCAAGCTCCATGCAGAATGTGAGTGATTCAAACCAAGCCGCTGTGCTTCCACCGCAATACTTTGGAGCGTAGTAATAAACTGCACCGTTTGAATTATCCTCGCCGTTCAGCGCTCTCTTTGCACAATCAATAGTGTTCTGAGTTGGCTTGTTTCTGCCACTGTAATAACCGTTTATTGCAGTGAACTGATTTGGCGCTGTAAGAACGTCGCTTATAGAGCTTCCAAATCTGCCTGTTTTCACTCTGTTGATAATAACATTTGCAACAGCGATCTTGCTCTGCTCTGAGCAGTTTCCTACCTCGCCCTGAAGAACGTAGCAAAGCATATCAAATTCTTCATCTGTATAGCTTATAACAGAACTGTTCGAGCTTGCTGTTGTTGCTTTCTTTGTTTCTGTCTTTTTTGTTTCAGACTTTGTTGTCTTAGCCTTTGTTGTCGTAGTCTTTTTTGTTTCAGACTTCTTAGCTGCTGTTGTAGTTTCGGACTTCGCAGCGGAAGTTGTTGTTACTTCTGCCTTTTTAAGATAGTCCTTCATTACATATCCGCTGTAGTCGCCGTATGTAACCTTATACCAACCGTCGCTTGTTTCAGCCGTAACGATAACTTCCTCGTCTGTTGCAACGATAGCTTCTATCTCTGAGTTCTTGTCAGCCTTTTCTCTGACGTTCACGATCTCAGTTGCGACCATTGTTACGTTATTGACCTTTGTTTCTTTTGCTGCATTTTTAGTAGTTTCTGTCTTTTTTGTTGTAGTGGCTTTGGCGGAAGTTGTTGTCTCAGACTCTGCCTGTGCCATTTTATACTCGCTGATACCCGCTTTTCTCCATGTAACGGTGTTCATTGAAGTATAGGTCTCATCTCTCTCAGTTTCTGCTTCTGTCACAGAAGTGGTCTTAGTGTTGGTTATTGCAGCTTTTGTGTCCTTCTGAGCCTCGTTGTTGCCGCTTGTAAGTGCAAAGATACTTACTGTACCTATCATCAGCACTGCCAGCGCACCGCTGCCCAGCATTGTTCCTACTTTCCTGACCGACGGCTTAGCTGTTCGCTTTATGCTGTCTTCAGTTTTTTTCTGCTTCATTTTAATCACATTACCCTTTCCGACCGTCTGCACGCAAACCGTCTTCACTGCCGTCCGTGAGCTTGACGTCAGCTAAAATTTATTTTACACCGATTTGGTGTAATAAACATCAATAATCCCAGCCGAAATACTTCTTATTGTTTCCGTATACGTTTCTCCAGCATTTAGGAAAATAAATATCCTTATTTGCCTTGTCCTTATAGGAATCTATTATAAGATCCAGGTTATCGTCAGCCGTCATTTTCTTTGCCACGATTACCCACCTGAGATTTGAAGTTTCGTTTGTACAAGTTGAGAGCGATATATACTTATCGTCTGCTGTACACTCGATATCGTTTGAATACCACGAACGCTTTCTCACTTCTGAGATCCAATCGTCAAACTTATAGTCAGCGTCGTCAAAATATCTGGTAGTCCAGTATTTGAAGAGCTTTCCGTCGTCCTGATTTTCAAGTATTCCCGTCACGAACGCACCCACAATAACATACTTACAGTTGCTGTCATAGATAGTATTGAACTCGATAACAGGATATTTCTTAAGAAAATCAACTCCCTTTTTATACTCAGTAAGGTGAGTAAAAGAAGTTCCCACATATCTCATGTTATGACCATATATCGTGATATTGTCAGACTGCCCGTCCTTATTTATGGTAGACCAAGCGTCTGCATAAATGCTTCCCGATTCGTAATACTGCTTGTCTATATTCTTGTAAAGATAATATTCATTATCCTTGCCTTTAAGAACAGGGAAGTTTATATATTCATCACCTGCGGAATTTTTAAAGCCGGGGATCTTTATCCAGCCTACGACGTCCTTGTTTCTTTTCAGAAGCTTCTTAGCCCAACCCTGAACTTCTCTGTCCTTCGTTGAAGCCTCAGGGTCAGAAACGTCAATATCGTCTGAGCCGTTATTCTTGCTCAGGTCAACGTCATCGCTAAAGTCAGGCTCGTAATTTACGATCTCCTGCATATAGTTCTGATCCTGCTCGTCGGCTTTCAGAAAATCAGAAAGCTCATTAAGAGAAACACAGAAAAGCACGATAGAGAACATGAACACTATCTTTCTGAACACTTCTCCTGCTCCGTCGCCCTTCCACGGGATAAAATATCTTACTACTCTTACAAAAAAGTTTGTATCGTCCTTTTCGGACAGATTCATTGTTTCATTAGCCATTGACATTTATTTCAAGCCTCCGTCTTTTGTTCATACAGCTCAAGCACCATTCTCAGTGCTGTTTCTGTTGTAAGCATACGGATCTTTCTTCTGTCCAAATTCTCATATTCTTTATAAAGCTCAAGCCGTCTGACTATTTCTTTATGACGACTTCTCACTGAAACATATACAGTTCCCACAGGCTTTTCCTGAGAGCCGCCGCTTGGTCCTGCTATACCAGTAACAGCCACCGCACAATCTGCACCGAAAAGCTTCAGCGCACCCTTGCTCATCTCACTGGCTGTCTGCTCAGAATAAACAGTATACTGCTCCAGCGTTTCCTTTTTCACGTTCAGAAGCTTCATCTTTATTTCCTCCGTATAGGTGCAAGCACCGCCGAGGAACATTTCCGACGCTCCCGAAACGGAAGTGATCGTCTGGCTTATCATTCCGCCTGTACAGCTTTCCGCAGTACACAGCTTCCGACCGCTCTTTATCATATATTTTACTACACTTTTTGTAACTATGTCAATACTATCTGTAACCACTTTGTCACCTTCAGCAAATTTCATAGTAATAATCACCCCTTTTAGTTATATATTGCACATAAAAAATCGGCTCTTTTTGTCCATTTTGTTAATTCGACGTTTTTCAAAAACCAATGTTAATGGCAAGTTTTGTAAGCAGATGTTACACTTTTGTTACCAAATTACTGATTTTTCATTATTAGCAAGCCCATTCAACACCCTTTTGGGCGCAAAGAAAAGCCCTGAAAATTCGGGGCTTTTCGGCATTTTTCACCATGGAAAGACACAATATTCGGGTACAAAAAAGCGTACAATTAAGCTACAAGCTGTTACAGTTTTAACCCGTTTGTAACCTTTTCACAGACACCATGCAACGGGTGTACGCCATGAAAATACGCTATGCGTTTCTGATAAGATAAGGCTTTGTTCCCTCGATAGCTTTCTGGATATAAGGCTCCCAATCGAAAGCGTTCTGAGCGGCTTCAACGTCTGCAAGATTTGGTCTTGTCTTAGGGTGCTTTGGCGTGAAAACCGTACAGCAATCCTCATAAGGGAGGATAGAGGTATCAAAAGTATCTATCTTTCTTGCTATCTCCACTATCTCAGATTTGTCCATACCAACGCATGGTCTGAATACAGGCATACGGCAAGCGGCGTCTGTGCAGACCATTGCATACATAGTCTGGCTCGCTACCTGTCCAAGGCTCTCTCCTGTTACAAGTGCCTGAATGTCCTCCTTTTCGCATATCCTCTGAGCTATCTCCATCATAAGTCTTCTCATCAGGATAGTGAAAAGCTCCTCAGGGCAGTTATCTCTCAGAAGCTCCTGAATCTCCGTAAAAGGCACGCAGAAGAAGTTGATATCACCGCAGTAAGCAGTGATTATCTTGGCAAGCTTTTCAACTTTCATCTTCGCTCTGTCGGAAGTATACGGTGGAGCTTCAAAGTGGATAGCGGATATTATCGCACCACGCTTTGCCATCATATAGCCTGCGACCGGCGAATCTATACCGCCTGAGAGAAGAAGCATTGCCTTTCCGCTTGAGCCGACAGGTATTCCGCCTGCACCCTCGATAGAGCCTGCGTGGACATAGGCGTTGGTTTCTCTTATCTCCACTGTTACTACGACGTCAGGGTCATGAACGTCAACTTTAAGGTGTGGAAATCTTTCAAGTATCTTTCCGCCCATTTCTATACATATCTCAGGGGACTTGAATGGGAACTTCTTATCTGAACGCTTTGCGTCCACCTTGAAAGTTCTCGCAGTTTCCATTTCGTCCTCGATATAGTCAAGTGACTTTGTGAGTATCTCGTCCATATCCTTTTCCAAAACGCAGCAGCGACAGAGCTTAACTATGCCGAAAATTTTCGACAGCTTTTCCACCGCCATGTCAACATCGCTGTCATCATTGAGTGGCTCAACATACAATGTGGACTGCGCCTTTGATACGCTGAACTGTCCGCAGCTTTTAAGTCTTCTTTTTACGCTCTTTGTCATCATGCTCTCGAAGCTTGATTTGTTAAGACCTTTCAGAGCTATCTCACCATATTTGCAGAGAATGATTTCTTTCATAAATTTTATCCTTTCTTTACGAAAACTGCACAAAAAAGTCCTCGTCAAAAACCTGTCAAAAGCGACCTTTTTCGCCGTTCCCCTTTATAAATAGTACAAAACATTTGTTTGTGTGTTTTACCTTACCTTGCGCAGGTCATTCTGCGCAGACCTTATGCCCTCCATAAGAGCGTCGATATCGGCCTTTGTGGTGTCGATGCTAAAGCTTATCCTGATAGTGGAGTCAAGGCTCTGCTCGGGATATCTGAACTCTTTTAGCACAGAGCTTTTCTTGCCCTTTGAGCAGGCTGAGCCGCTTGAAACATAAATCTCACGCTTTTCAAGATAGTGGAGAAGCACTTCCGATTTAAGCCCCTTGACCGCAATGCTTGTGACATAAGGTGAGCCGCCTTTTCGTGAATTTACGAAAACATCGCCGTTTTCGTTACACTTTTCTATGAGATAGGCTTGGATGTCAGCCGCCTTTTCAAAGTTCGCAGAAACATTCGGCGCAAGCTTTTTCACCGCCGCACCGAAACCGCATATGAGCGGCACTGACTCAGTACCCGAACGAAAGCCTTTTTCCTGTCCTCCCCCAAGCATAAAAGGCGGTATATGAATGCCCTTTTTCACATACAGCGCACCGATGCCCTTTGGAGCGTATATTTTATGACCGCTGAGAGATATCATATCGGCGTTCAGCTTTTTGGCTTTTACAGGAATCTTCATAAAGCCCTGAACGCAGTCGCAGTGGGTAAGCACCTGGGGATATTTTTTCTTTATCATAGAAAAAGCCTTTTCCACAGGAAGTATGTAGCCGTTTTCGTTGTTCACGAGCATACAGCTCACAAGGAAAGTGTCCTCGTTCACAGCGGCAAAGATATCACGGGCGTTTATCTCGCCGTTCTCGTCAGGTGATATCTTTATGACCTCACAGCCCATATCTTCAAGCTCCTGGGCAGGATTTTTCACTGCAGGGTGTTCAACAGAGGATATGACAACACGCTTTTTACGTTTTCCGTGAGCCTTGTAAGCCCCGAAAATAGCGGTATTGTTGCTTTCGGTAGCGCCTGAAGTGAAATAGACCTCATCAGGGGTAACACCGAGAGCGTCGGCAATGATCTCACGAGCGTCAGAAACAAGAAGCTCAGCGTCAAGACCTGCTCTGTGCAGAGAAGAAGGGTTTCCGAAGACCTCCAAGCCTTTCATTACAGCCGCTTTAGCTTCATCACAAGGTTTTGTGGTGGCGGCATTATCAAGATATATCAATTATCACAAGTCCTTTCATGTTTTATCGCAATTATTTTTATTATAACATATAATTGTGAATAATGCAAACAAATCGGGAAAGTGAGGAATGAGGAGTGAGGAGTGAGGAATTATGGTATCGCCTGCGGCGATGTATTTTTACAAAGCACAATGCGGCACGGCATTTTCAGCCGCACCGCACAGAGCACTATTTATCGCAGTTACAATTACTTCCCCATGATGCCATTGAAAGCCTGATATAATATCCCTGCGCCTCTCCGCAAACAGGACACCTCTCAGGGGCTTGTGTGCCCTCCACGATATAACCGCAGTTCAAGCATACCCACGTTTCAGACTGGGAGGAAGAGAACAGCTTTCCCTCTTTCATAAGCTTGCCAAATGCCGCAAAACGCTTGCCGTGAACATTCTCTATCTTGGCGATATTCGTAAAGTCCTGCGCTATCTTTCCATAGCCCTCCTGCCTTGCGACCTCAGCAAACGCAGGGTAAACATCATCTGATTCCTGACGCTCGTTGTGGTCTGCCATACCAAGCAAGGTACACATATCCTCCGAAATATCCACAGGATAACCTCCGTCAACAAACACGCTCTCCCCTGACAGCTCTTTGAGATGCTCATAGAATATCTTTGCGTGAACTTTCTCCTGATCGGCTGTGAACTTGAACAGATCGGCAAGCACATAAAGCTTCTGCTGTCTTGCTTTTTCCTCCGCCATTGTGTAGCGGTTTCGTGCCTGACTTTCCCCTGCAAAGGCTCTCATAAGGTTATCCTTTGTCTTTGAATTTCTGAAATCTGACATTTTTTTATCCTCCTACTTTATACAGTCAGTGTTCCTGACTTGCTTTCCACAAGAATGAGTATCTGCTCCTCCTCAGCGGTCTGTGCATTTATATATACAAGCACGTTCCTGCCGTTTTCTGCCCTGCACCTGAACTCATAACACAGCTTCTCCTCCAAACCGTCGGTAGGGATAAGTGCAAGCCTGCCGGATACTATTTCAAGGCGCGGGGACACGCTCTCTTTCGCTCGGCTTTGGGAGATATCCGCTTCGGGGATATCTCTGTCATAGTGGTTCACCAAAAAGCCCTTTGCGTCAAAGCCTAATATCTCACCGTCGTCCATTGCTACTGATACCTTTATAAGGTCGGTGTAACAGCACACGTCAAGGTCGTTGTAGGCGAAATTCACTGTGAGAACGTTGTCGATATTCTCATAGTAGGTGGTTTTCATGGACAGTATGCCGAGGTCATCGAGAAAATCCTCTGCTGCCTTTACTCCCTGCTCGTTTGTAAGCTCTGTGCTTTCGCTGATACGGCTTTTGAGGAAATATGAGATATATCCGCCCTGCTTTGTCACCTCGCAAGCCACCGTCTTATCCTCGTTTGAAAATCTCCAGCATGGCATTTTGCCCTCTACCTCTGAGATATCTGTGAACACTGTGGAGTTCATGTTAAGCCCCAGGGAACAGCGTTCAAGGGCTTTGGTCTGTGAAACGTTCTCTGCCTCAGATGTCATGCGTGGGGTACGCTCCATGATATTGTCTGAGAATGGGCCGTCATAAATAAGGCTTGGATAGCTTTCAAAGCTTCCCTCAAAGTCTGAGAAGCCCTCTGTCACTGTGGGCGGGCCGCTCTGCTGTGAGCCTGTTTGGGTGAGGGCTATCTCACCGCTGTTCACTGAGCTTTCAAGCTCCCACATATCCTCGGAAAGTTCTTTGGAAAAGTCATAGAGCGAGGATATGTTCTCATACTCCTCGTCTGTTATCTCCTCGCCGTTCATGAGCCTCTCGCTCACTGCCATGGAGTAGTTTCCTACCTGTGAGAGAAATTTGTAGGTGTTTTCAAGCTGCAGCTCTTCTATGGGAAGCTGTGACAGAGCCGCCTTTGCCGAGGACGCTTCTCTGTAAAGCTTCACCGCAAGTGACTGGTGCATTTTCCCTGAGCCTGCATAAAGCTCCTTTTCAAGAGTGTCGCTCACGTTCTCTACTGCGTCGCACAGGTCGCCCATGGCTCTTGAATAGGTGTAGTTCACACTACGCAACGCCCTTTTTTCACTGCTCATAAGTTGTATATTTCTCACCGCAAGCACACCCACGACAGCCACTGTGAAAGACACTATCCTAACTGCGTTTCGCTTTGATATATCCATTTTTTATGCTCTCCTTTTCTTTTTTCTCCATTATTATGCCAGCTAAAATGCTGATTATTCTCATTAACTGTGCCTTGCAGTGCCATTTCAGGCACATCATGATACACAAAATTTCTTTCCTAATCTTGTGTATCATGAACATCTTTACTTACTTATTATTACATAAATCTCAAAATAAGTGTAATGATTTAACTTTAAAATTACTGAATTGTATTTATCTGTATAAACGCAAATTTGACAACGTTCAGAAAAAGGGCTATAATAAAGGATGTGTAAAAATTATCGTGTAAAATGGCAGGAAAAATGTTAACTCTGCCTACAATTCTACGGGAGGAAATTATGAAATTTATTCCAAAGCTGACTGGTGTGGTTTTGTCAGCGGCAATAATGGCTCAGTCTGTTCCATTCGTGTATGCGGCAGAGAAAAGCATTGCGTCAAGTGAGCTTTCAAATGATATCCAGGTATCAAAGCCTGAATATGCTACAGGCAATATGGAGGCTGATGGTCTTTTAGAGCCTGTCACTGAGGACGACCCTGAGTATCATAAATATCTTGAAAACAACGATCCATACGGCATTATGACAATGTCTGCTCTGTGGGGGGCTGACAGCCTTACTCATCAAAACAGATTCAGCGGTGTTTCAAAGGTCTATGGCATTGACGTTTCCTATTATCAGGGCAACATAGATTGGAAAAAGGTCAAAAACAGCGGTGTGGAATTTGTTATCATAAGAGTAGGCTACCGTGGCTATGGCAGTGCAGGAACGCTTGTGGAAGACCCTAAGTTCAAGACCTATCTTGACGGAGCTACCAAGGCAGGGCTTAAAGTTGGCGTATACTTCTATACGCAGGCGATAACCACAGCCGAGGCTAAGGCAGAGGCTAAGTTCGTTCTTGACAGGATAAAGGGATATTCTTTGCAAATGCCTGTTTATTACGATATCGAGTCTGTTGACTATGACACTGGCAGACTTGACAGCGCAGGGCTTTCCAAGGCTCAAAAGACCGCTCTTTGCACAGCTTTTTGCGACACTATCATAAAATCGGGCTACAGCGCAGGTGTTTATGCAAACTACACATGGCTAAACTACTACATTGACGGAGCAGGGCTTGGCAAGAAATATCCTATATGGCTGGCTCACTACACAAGCAACACCAATTATGACCAACGCATGGATATGTGGCAATATTCAGGAAGCGGTACTGTTTCAGGCATTTCAGCCTACACTGACGTAAACGTATGGTATTCGGGCAAGCTTCCACTTTATGTGTCCGACCTTATCTCAGTGTCAAACACCTCCACCTCCAACAAATTTGCCTGGAACGGCGCTCCTGACGCAACAGGATATGAGGTATATCAGGGAACAAGCCCTAGCGACCCTAAAAAGAAAAAAATAGGGGATACAAAGAATACATATTTTACAAACTCCAACAAGTCCACAGGCACTATGTACAAATACATGGTGAGAGCCTACAGTGACGCTTCTGGCAAGCGTGTTTACGGGGATTACTCTGATGTTTTCACCACCTGCACTCTTCCTGCGAACATCTCAAAGATATCCGCTTCTGCAAGGGGAACTTCTGTCACCATTAGCTGGGACAAAGTTTCAAAGGCGACCGACTACATCGTGGAGCATTATGTGAACGGTGCATGGAAACAGGTCGGCACAACTTCAAGCCTTTCATACAAGGTGAATGGTATCACACAGAACGGCGTTAATAAGTTCAGGGTAAAGGCGAGAAGAAATTACAGTGGCGTATACTACAATGGTGGCTACACATATGTAAACGCTGAGGTCACTGACATACCAAGTACAGTAACAGGCATAAGAAGCACTTCAAACACTTCTACATCAAACACCATAACATGGAACGCTTCCAAAAAAGCGGAAGGCTATGAGATCTATCAGTGGATAGGTACTAACGACAGCTACAAGCTCATAGGCACGACCACGTCCACAAAGTTCACAAACTCAAAGAAAAGCTCAGGCACGATGTACAGATACAAGGTAAGGGCATTCAACACTGTTGACGGACAGCGTATCGAGGGTGCATATTCCTCTGAGCTTACCACCTGCACTCTTCCTGCAAACGTATCATTCTCCCTTTGCTCCACTGACGTTGATTCCATAACACTCAACTGGAACAAGGTATCAAAGGCTACAGGCTATCAGGTAGAGATGTACACAAACGGAACATGGAAAACTCTCTCCACCATTTCGGGAACGAGCTACACTGCAAGCGATCTTTCACAGAAAACAGCTTATCGTTTCAGAGTGAGAGCCATAAGAAATTATAACTACATAAACTACTACGGTGACTACACTGAAAAGGACATCACCATTCGTCCTGCAAACACACCAAAGGGGCTTTCCTCATCAGTGAACACATCAAGTTCTAACACTATCACATGGGAAAGCGTGAATGGAGTATCTGGCTACAGCGTTTATCAGTGGATAGGCACTACCGACAGCTACAAAAAGCTCGGCGACACTGCTTATCCGTACTACATCAACTCAGGCAAGTCATCAGGCACTATGTACACATACAGAGTAAAGGCATATTATGTAAGCGACAATGTTATGCAATACAGCAAGCCTGCACAGGTGGTCACCTGCACACTTCCTGCAAACGTCACTGTCAAAACGGCAAAGCGTTCGGGAAGCAACATCTCACTTGCATGGAACAAGGTATCAAAAGCCACAGGATATGAGATATATGTGAAGTCAGGAAGCAGTTGGAAGAAGCTCACCACAACATCAGGCAAAAGCTACACTGCAAAAAATCTGTCAGGCACTAAAACATTCAGAATAAGGGCATACAGAAAATACAATGGTGTGAACTATTATGGTGCTTATACTGAAAAGACGGTTAAATAGTCACTTGCCGTGACGGGCATTTTACGCCACACATTGTGATATGATACAAATTTGCACCGCTGAATAAAAATGAGGGGCGACCTTAGGTCGTCCCTTTTTTGCACAATTTTCAATATCCGCACAACATTATTGTAGGGGCTGGCGCCCTTGACAGCCTGCATTTATTTTACAATATTTTGACACTATACAGGCACAAAATAGCCGTCAATATGCTCTTTGTCAAGCCCCTCGCCAATGACGATAAACACCGCCTGACCTCGCTCTATAGGCTTAACAGTGATGTTCTTGTGGGTGGCGTTAAGCTCAAGCCACTTGCCCTCAGCGTTTTGCATAAAGCCTTTTACACGGAATATCCTTCCGCACTTGCTGTCGCTCATAAGCCTGCTCACAGCATCTTCCATAGCATTGTCAGGAAGCTTCATATTCATAAAATACAAAGAGGTATAAGCTTTATCTTGGTCGAACCACAGCTTTTCGTGGGAATCCGGCTCATAGCCACTGTTGGCTATCCTTTCCATATCCTCATCTGTAAGCTCCGACCAGTCTTTCATTATTATCTCAGGCTTAGTCATTCTGTGGCAATGGAACTTTTTCTGCACGGCTTCAAGGTGTTTTAGAGTATCCTCAAGCTCCTGCTTTGTGGCTTCCTGACATCTGCTCATGAGAACTATGCCTGCTTCCGAAAGCTGAGAAGCAAGAAGATAATCAGAAGCTTCCGACAAGTTGGTATCAAGGCAGGCGTCTGCAATAGTTATAACGCTTCCTATCTCATACCAATTATCAAGAGGTTCTTCTCTGAGCACGTCAAAGAACTCGTCAGCTTCATAAATGCCTGACGGCTCCACAATGACCCTGTCAAGACCACGCATACCCATAGCAATAAGCTTAGTCTTAAAACGCCGTCTGTGGCAATCCTTATCAGCCGCCGAGACCATTTCAAGGTCGCAATTCTCGTCCAAAAGCTCCTGCAAAAGAAGCATATCCACATTCACTGCACCGAAATCATTCTCCAACACGCCAATTTTACAGCCCTTATCCAAAAGATAACGGGCATATTTTTTTATAAAAGTGGTCTTCCCTGCTCCGAGAAACCCCGTCACAAGGTCTACCTTGGTTTTCTTTTTCTCTGTGTTCATAGTTAATGCCTCCTAATGGTCATATTATACCATATCGGCAAGGCTTTTGCAATGAGAGAAATAAAAAAACACGCCTTACACTAAGTAAAACGTGTTTTGCACGGGGACTCCCCCTACATTGTAAAGTTGACAACAAAGCTTGGCAACAAAAAACGCACCCTGCAAACTCGCAAAGTGCGTAAATACGCTGGTGCGCCAGAAGGGACTCGAACCCCCGACCTACTGGTTCGTAGCCAGTCACTCTATCCAAAAATAAAACCACAAATTTTCTTTCAGTCAAATAAAATATCATGAAAATTGCTGCTAAGACTTTGGCAGCTTTTTTGATGGTATTTATATATCATCTAGCATAGACAGGGTAGCTCCCTGAGCGGCAGGACGTTCTCCCCTGCCGCTTTTTCTGTGCTTAATACGGAGAACTTAAACATTTTCAGAAAGGGTGTTTTTAATGGAGAACACAAAAACAAAGATCGTATCCGTGGCAAATCAGAAAGGCGGAGTTGCCAAAACAACATCGGCATTCAATATTGCCGCTATTCTTGCACAGCGAGAGAAAAGAGTCCTTATGATAGACCTTGACCCTCAGAGCAGCTTGTCAGTATCGTGCATGAAGTACGAATATGACCCTGACGATATCACTATCACTGAGCTTATGTCATCTATCATAAATAAGAAAACCGTTGATTTCAAGACGGCTGTACACCACAACGAGCCGAACAACATTGACTATATTCCTGCGACTATAACACTTTCAGGAATTGAAGTTGACCTGTGCAGAACACGCTGTTGCGAAATGGTGCTGAAACGTGTCCTTAGTAATTACATCGGCTGCTATGACTACATCATCATCGACTGCCCTCCTTCTCTCAGCAACTTGCTCTATAATGCACTCTCCGCTGCAGATATGGTATTGATACCCGTGCTTGCTCAGGAAATGGCATTGAGCGGTATTCCGTTGCTACTTGATAGCATTGACGATATTCACGAGTATGCAAACCCTGACCTTGAAATATTCGGAGTATTCGCAACATGGACAGAGAAAAACAACACAATGTCAGCTGAAGTAATTGATTCAATAAAAGCCGCATTCAATGATAAATACCTTGGCAGCATAAGCAAGTCAAAAGCAGCTCAGGACAGCAGCCGTGAGGGCATCGCCCTTTGCAACTATAAAATCAGCAGCACAAATAAATACAAGAATATGCTCGCAGACGAGTATCGTGTAATAGCTGACAAAATAGAGTGTGTCACGGTGACACACTAAGGAGGTTTCAATATGATAGATATAAAACGCTCCGCAAATCGTCCAAGAGCTAACTTCTCAAATAACTTTGAGGAGCTTCTCATGGATAAGCAAAAGGTGGTTTCACTGCCTATGTCAAAAATTGAGCCTTTCAGCTTTAATGGTGATCCACAGCCCTTTGCAATAGATGAAAATGAGATATCTGCACTTGCTGACTCTATTTCAAAGTGTGGACTTATCACACCGATAATAGTTCGCAGCATTAGCAGCAACAGCTATCAGATACTCAGCGGTCATAAAAGATACGCCGCTTGCAAAAAGCTTATGCACCTTGACATTGACGCCGTTGTTATCGAAGTCACTGATGATAACGTTGCTTTCGATATAGTCTGCCAGGCAAACATTCAGCGAAAAGAGCCACGTCCAAGCGAGCTTTCAAAAATGTTCAATACATACTTAAGTCTGAGGAAAAACGTTTCAGCAGACCTGACAGTAAATGAGATAAGCAATATGTTCGGTATATCCAGAAAAACCATTTACCGCTATGCAAATATCTCAAATCTTAATATTGGGTTAGCAGAGCTGATAGACAGCAAATCTATTCAGATAAAGTTCATTGAGCCGCTTGCAAAGCTCAGTCCTGAGCAACAGAAAGCCATAGCAGATTATTACAATTATGACGAACGGCTCAGTTCAAAAGAGCTGACGTTGGTCATAGAGCAAATGACAGACAACGGAAGCAGTGATATCTATGATATCATAAAAGCTATAAGAAATCTGTCTGAAAAGAAAAAAGAGCCATACAAGAACAGCTTATACAATGAGATGTATATCAAAAAGCCGTTATGTATGCAGAACATGACCGAGAGTGAGCTTGACAAGATAATGTATGAGCTGCTTGATAAATATCTTGAAAACAATTTCAAGAGTACAAAAAAAGTTACCACAAATGAAAAACAATATGATATAATCATAGCACAGGAGGAAAAGTAATGAACATGACGTTCAAAATAGACATAGACCGCAGAAAAGTTGAAGCTATCCGCTGCTATATGCCAGACGGAAACATCGAAGAGTTGCTCAATGAGGAGATAACCAAAGCCGCAGAAAATGTTGTGAACAGGCTTTACAGCAAGACCGTTCCGAAAAAGGTTCAGGAATATCTCAGAAAATCAGCTGAGATAAAAACTGACAGCAAGAAAAAGGCGGAGCAGGTCAATGAGTAGCGGTGTCATAAAAACATTTGGCAGCAATCATCAAACCGCCTTGTATATGGCTAAAGACAAACGGCTGTATGAGATAGTATCAATAGACAATGATTGTGCTGTAATGGCGGCGTTTAATAATACGTTTGCGGTGGCTGCGAAGCCGTTTCTTGATGAAGTAAACAATGTAATAGACTATTCGAGCATTGAATACTTTGACCGCATATCACAGGCAAAAAGCTACAGTGATAGACTTCACAAGTGCTTTGACAGCTCCAAAGCAGAAGAAAACATCAAAGAACAATGTGTCACGGTGACACACTCAGATAACATCACTCAAAAACATAAAAGTTTGTAATTGAAAGAGGAGGACCATTATGAACGAAAACAGGAATTTTAACGAAGATTTTGAAATCGAGCAGGCAGGACCAGAAGATGTTGGCTGCGATCTTTTTGAGTATGAGCTTACTCCAGAGGGTACATACGTCCCGAAGATAGCATACACAAGTGACCCCGAAGAAGAAAAGCTTCTCAAAAAGCCTATCCGCAGATGGGGACGTGCATGGATGAAATGGATGGAAGCAGAATACCCAGCAGACGTTGACATTCTCGTGTGCGAATGCCGTTGGCAGATCATTCCGAGAGAAATAGATATCGAAGCTGAGGAGAGGTTTGACGAGCTTGACGAGATCTACAGAAAAGATCACCCACGTCCTACAGAGTTCAATGCTATACGCAAGTGGGAAAAGGAAAGGCTCATGACGCTCGAACATCAGGTAATGGAGGAGATCGTTTATAAGCGCAGAGAATGAAAAATTTCTCCAGTGTGTCACCGTGACACAAAAATATATAAAAAAGATATACACTTTATTGACATTGGCTCAAAAATCTGATAAAATAAAGGTGAAAAGAGAATGATAATAACTGATGAAAAGCTAAAAGGGTCCATTGAGGATAAAATGGCTATCGCTGACAGCTTTAACCTTATGGACGATGACTTCTTTGCCGTGGTAATGCGTGACAAAGCTGCGTGTTCATATACACTGAGCAGACTGCTTGACAAAAAGCTCAATGTCATTAAAGTTGATACGCAATATGCCATAAGAAATTACAACGGACATTCGGTAGTGCTTGACGCACTTGCCGAGGACGAGGAGCATAAGCTATATAACATAGAAGTTCAGGTCAAAAACAAAGATTATCACCCCAAAAGGGTAAGATACTATCAGGCAAGTCTTGATACTCTGTTTCTTGAGAAAAATCAGAATTACAAAGAGCTGCCTGAGTTGTACCTGATATTTATTTCGGCTACTGACTGGCTGAAAGGCGGCAAGTGTAAATACACGGTTCGCCGCATGGTCGATGAAACACATCAGGAAATTGACAACGGCGTACACGAATATTACTTTAATGCAGCAGTTGATGACGGCAGCTCTCTTGCCAAGCTGCTGCAATATCTAAAGAACAGCAGTGCTGACAACAGCTCGTTCGGAGAGCTGTCAAAGGCAGTATACAACCACAAAAGAACAACGAAAGGAGCGGATAGTATGTGTGAGGCTGTTGAAAACTATGGATATAGGAAAGAGGCTGAGGGCAGAGTTGAAGGCAGAGCCTACGAAATAATCGCTCTTATGTTGGAAACTGGAGCAGACGATGAAGCGATAATTGCAAGGTTGATGTCACGGCTTGAGATTTCCAAAGAAAGAGCTATAGAATACTATAACGCTTACAAGAAGCAAGAGGGTAAAGCTGAAAAGTAATTTTGTCCGTGGACAAAGCAGAACAGAATATGATTATAAGGACACTTGAATTTCAGGTGTCCTTTTTTGTTGACAAATGTCACTTTAAATGATAAAATGGGAGAATGAGGAATGATTTGGTATACTATATTTATAATCATATTTCTGTTTGGAATATTGTACATTTCAAATAACAAGAAGAACAGCAGCGAATTAGTAACATCTATTATTGATAAGTTTTGCTTACTAGCATTATATGTTATATCAACAAAACTTACTAAGCGGCTTATTCCCCAACTGACGGTTACCTTATTAATGGATATATATATTGTTCTGAGGGAAAAATACTGCAGTCCTTTATCTAAGACACAGAAAATAATTTTATTGAGTATAACCAATTTTCTTTTAATTTTTCTATGTTGGAAGTGGATTTATGAACTTACTTAAAACTACATTCGAATACAAACGTAAGGACACTTGAATTTCAGGTGTCCTTTTTTGTTGACAAGATAAAGCGAAAATGATAGAATAAAGGTGAACAACATTGGATCTTTACACAGAACTCTTACACGAATGCAACGCTTGCATATGTTCAGGTATTCTGTCTGAACAAAAAAAGTTTTGTCGAAGACTCATGATCGTTGATATGCAATGTCTTACCAAGTCACAGTACGAATATCTTCTCATGAAAGTTGAAAATTGTATATCCGATTACTATAATAATTTATCAAATGCAAATTTTTATTCGGCACTTAACAATAACGAACGCATTGATAGAACGGTGATAGATCGTACAATGTTGTATCTCAAAAATATAAACAATGACAGAAATAAGGGTATGCTGCTCAAAGCTATGCTCAAAACTCTCAATCATAATAAAACAAAATTTGATACGATTGAGTATAACAGGCTGCTTGCAGAAATAATTACTTCTGCATTTAGAATATAGGTGTACACATGATCATAAAGAATTATAAAATCATACCAAATTTTGAATACAACTCTCTTGTTAAAAGCAGAGAGCAGCTTGCAAAGCTACAACATACCATGTCAAAACTATCAGACAGAGCAGATTTCCTCAATACAATAATGGATCATATAGGTGATCATCAAGAAACACTACTTGACATGTACGATGTTAATGGCTCACTATTTGGACTATTTGTATCACCTATATTAAATCGCAATAGACCAATATATGTTACAACACGATGTGCAGCTTATTGCAATCCAATATCTATGTCATCAAGTGATATTGTGGATGATGTAATGGAAATTGTTTCTGTTGATACAAAAGAACTGCACAGAGAAGGTCATGGCAGCAGAAATATTCAAGCAATGATAACCATTGCAAAACAGATCAACATAAAAAAGATATGGGGCAGTATCTGGATAGACACGCCGATAGGTTTTGATAATCTTTGCCGCTTTTATCAAAAGAATGGCTTTGAAATAAAAGGCAAAAGATTTTACATGAATTTAGAGTAATAAATACAAACATAAGGACACTTGAAGTTTCAGGTGTCCTTTTTTTACAAAAAGGAGTGATTGGACAATGGAAAAAATATTTTATGGTTCACTGGGAATAGCTCTTTGTATAACAGGAATTTGGGGAATAATCAGAGAATTTATTCCTGATAAATTCAGAATTTTCAAGAAAGGCAGGAAAGAAAAATGATTTTTTATGATGACGAACACGAGGAAATGTTCAATAAGCTGTGTGGCAAAATGCCCTATCTTGACGGCTATCACTTGTCACTTGCTTATCTTTTGACACTGGATAATGTTTTGCGTGACCATATTGGCGCACTGTATGACGTTAAAAAAGATGTGATTATTTTCGAGGGCTTGAATAAGCCGTTTCAGACAAGCACAAGCAGTAAAACAACACGTCTTGCCTTTAACCTGTGGAACGGCACGGTTTATGACTCAGATCCACCCGAAACGTATATCGACAAGAGTGGAAAGAAAGTATATATTCCGAGCAAGTATTATGCACCAGACACTATTTTCAACTGCACCTATGCACCATACTATATGGAAGCAATCAAGATGAGGTTCGAGATTTTTATGTAAGTAATGAAATGAAGGTAATGGTATGAAAGTAAAGCACTATCACAGAGAATATGACAGCTACAAGACCGAACGTCAGTGGGCGCTTGAGGGCTTTCTTGTCGCAGAAAATGTAGAGGGCATAGAGCTTTTGCCAAGCAAACAAAGCAAACAGCCATGCAAGTATTACAAACCTAATGAAGTCAGACCTGCAACAGAGAGTGAGTTGCAGGCTTTTTTTCAGCCCGAGAGGGACAGAAAAAATAAGCTGGCAAGACTTAACCGCAAGTGGCGTAAAGAAGCCGAGGAAAAGAAACGCCAAGAGGAGCAGAAAAAGATTTTTGACGAAGCAGTTGAAGCTGCCTTATTACCTTATAGAAAGTTGATATGGAGATTAACCGAGAAAACAAAAGAGCTTTATCCGAAAAAAGGGTATCCACAGGCAATTGTTATAGACACCGAAACCACAGGACTTGACCCTTTTCATGATGAGCTATTGCAGGTGTCTATCATTGACGAGGAAGGAAACGTTCTTTTTGACAGCTACTTCAAGCCGATCAGGCACAAAGAATGGTCAAAAGCAGAAAGTGTTAATCATATCTCGCCAAAAATGGTAGCTGACGCACCATATATAAACGAGAAAGCCGCTGAACTATATGCGATATTATCACAGGCACACTGGATAATCGGCTATAACGTTGATTTTGATTTGAATTTTCTTGTGGGAAGCGATATCATAACATCTGAGGAGTGCAACGCCTTTCGTACTGAAGATGTGATGATACAATTCGCTGAAATTTACGGTGAATACAGTGTATATCATGAAGATTATAAGTGGCAGAAACTCACAACAGCGGCAGCGTACTATGATTATGATTGGGCTGAGCATGAGGAAGCACATAACAGCTTGGGTGATTGCTTTGCAACGCTTTTTGTGTATCATAAAATACTTAGCGAAGAATAGCAGATAATTGACACATGATGAATAATATGGTAGAATGGAGTGTGTGCGATGTTACTCAATACATCTCAGTTAAAAGAGCTGTATAACAGATATGACAAGAAAAATAGTTCACTCATATCGATACCATTCTCAGCAATATCTGATGAGCCGTTAAAATTTTATAAATGGTATGCAGCTCTATTTCAAATCGAACTTAACGTCAAGGCGTTTGCTGACGTTGACAGCAAACAGATCATAATATATAAAGGAACGAAAATGAAATACTATGCTACCATTTTAATACCCTACGAAAATCGAGAAGCCTACATTGACGCAGTGAATGAAATAAACCAAATCGTATCTTCCAATGGCTGTATCATTTTATTTGTATGTAATATTCCATATAACCTTGTTTCTTACCTTTCAATTGAAGCGAAACAAAATGAGGGACAGCTCATTGAAAACATTATCAAGAAATATGATTTGAGAAAAGAACCTTCACTGGGGCTTCACGAACTGTTCATGGAATTTTGCAACAGAAAATTCAATATGGCGAATATTCCACCTAGTTGCAGCAAAGCAGATATAACGCAAATGTTCAGTAACGCTTATTTCTTCTGTTCAAAATCAGATCTCTCCAAGAAGGGATACAACTTTAATACTCATATTAGGAGGAAAAAAGTATTTATATCATACTGCCACGCTAACAAAGAATTGGTCTATGAAATAACAGAAGCCCTTGAATACAGCGGCATTGATCTTTGGATAGACAAAAAAGACATAAGCGTAGGTTCTCACCTGCTGGAATCAATCCTTGCAGGTATAGAAGAAAGTGATTTTGCCATTCTCTTTCTTAGTAATGCGACACTGTCATCAAATTACGGACAGTTGGAACTTAAAACAATAATGTCAGCGCTAACAAACAAGAAAAAAGGCTGGTACATAGTTAAAATAGACGATGTAGATGTAAATAACATCATGCCGTCATTAGGCGATTATAAATACTATGACCTAAGCAATGGAAATAAAACAGAGCTCATCAAGGATATCATCAATGCGATAAACGCTCAAAATTAAACAGCAATATTTGACATCACAAATCAATTGTGATATAATCTAGTTTGGAAAAGGTAAACTTAAACGGTAGGCGGTGTCCTCCCACACGGAATGGTCTGAATATTGTCAGCCGAAAGGCTCAGGCAAAATAGGATATTCGGGAGGTGATAGAATGGACTTAGCTTTCTTTGTCTTGACTATCGTGCTGATTGTCGCTCTCAACGAGCTGATAAAAAGCATAAAAAAATAACCGCCCTCGACCAAAAGTTGCGGTTATTTTTTACATAATCAAAAACTGAGGACAACCGTCTATACGGTTTACCTTTTCTTTTTTCTAGTATACTACTTTTTAAACTATATGTCAAGTCTAAAAAAGGAGGAAAACCATATGAAGAACACAATGAAAGCCATAGCCGCCTTGATAATCAGTGCGACAATGATAAGCATAACCGCCTGTGGCAACACAGACAACACATCATCAGCCCCTCCAAAGGCAACCACAACGGCTTCAAGCACAGAAGCTTCGGCAACTACCACAACAGAAGCCACACTGACCTCTCAGTGTGAGGAAACAACTTTTTCGGCTACCACAACGGGAACGTCTGCAAGCACAAAAAGCACAAGCAGTTCTAAATCATCGACTGCTCCAAAGAACACTGCAAAGGCGAACAGCTCTAAGGCTAGTAATGGCGGCACAGTGAATAATAATCAGAACTACAGCCACAGCACCGCAAACAACGGCTCAGGCAACAATAGCTACAGCAATGACAATAACAATAACAACAGCTATCAGCCACAGCAGACGGAACGTCAGACAGAAAGACAGACAGAGCGTCAGACAACGACTAAAAGGCAGACTACAACAACGGCAAAGAAAACGCAAGCTCCGAAGCCAAAGCCGACTACAACTACGAAGGCTAAACCAAAGGTAACCCTTACTCAGAGTGATATAGACAGACTTCAGAAAGAATTGCAGGCATACAGCAATGAATTGGCAAGACCAAGAGTCGAGAAGATATATGCCGAATTTGGTTATTCATCAGTAGATGAATTTTTAGCAGACACCGCAGATATTAACCTCGACACTGCTTCATGGGTTTCGAGTGATAACCTTTACAGTTATGATGAATATAATGAAGTGCTAGAAAGAATGAAAAGCGACATAAAGGGTGAATATGATTTTTATGACGAGCACAACTTAACTCAGTCTATAATAATCATTCAAGCAGGAACAGATTATTATGGTCACTCCTGTTGGAACACATATTTGCTGAGAGCATAAAAACTGAATAAAGCGTTTAAGACGATTGATAAAAATTTCAATCGTCTTTTTTTATGCAAAAAAATAATATCCGCAAGGATTTGACATAGAGAAATAAATTGAAAGGGCGAGATAAAAATGAAGAAAAGTATCGTAAAAAGGATAGGCTCTTTATTCACAGTGCTTCTCCTTACAGCTTCAATCTTTTCAAATGGACTGGTTGCCTTTGCGGCTGACACAAAGCATACGCAGAGCAAGGTTCTTGATTGGAGCTATAACTTTGAGGGTTCAGGGCTTAAAAATGCCTATGACCCATTGACAGGCGGAAATACCAATGACGCATTCCGTTACAAGTGGGCGCAGGAGTTCTATTTCTGGAATGACGAAAGCGGTAACAATTGCTATTGTGTTCAGCTTGGTACTGAGCATGATAACAATACTGTAATGAGTTCATCAACATTTGACTCAGACACAATAATAAAAATGTATAGTAATAAAGACCAAAGACAAAATCTTAAAGCCGCAACGATTTACTCATACAAAGGCAAAACTAAGTACGGCTACAACGCAGATACTGAGAGAGTAGCTTCTCAAGCTATGATATGGACAGTATCAGGCGGTTTCTTTGACAGTTCATCAGAAAATCTCTCTTCGGACGAAAATACGATTTTGAACCGCATATATGCTCCTTCATCAGCAGACCATAAAAACCTTGTGGATTGCTACAAAAAGATGAAAGGTGATATACTTAGCCACTATAAAATTCCTGCTGGTGCAACAACTGCCGTAATAACAGCCCCTACATACGAATTGAAGTATAACACATCAACAAAGAAATATGAGGGTACGATCAAGGCTGACAGCAGTATCTCACAGTTCGATTTTTCAAAAGTTGACGGAGTTACATTCAAAAAAGACGGAAGTAACATCAAGGTTTCCGCCAATGAAAACATCAAGGCAGGAACAAAAACTGTTACTCTGACAAAGGCAAGAGCAAAGAATAGTGGCAAAATTGAGGAATGTGTTCCACTTTTCTACAAGGGCAAAAATGACTCAGGCTCTCAGGCGAAAGTTGGATATATGTCAGGCAAAGACCCTGTGCTGGCATATTTCAAGCTGAAAATTGATATGCCTACAGGCAACGCTGACCTTGAAAAGAACTTCATTGATTTCTTCGGAAACGAGGAAACAAACGTTGCCGACAAGCTGAAAGCTGTTAAATTCAACCTTGTTATGAAGAACGGCGACAGCGATCTATTCATCAAGGCAACAGGCAGCGACGGCAAGTATACATTCAGCTCAACTGTTTCACAGGCTAACGCTACAGATATGACACTTGACGCTGACGGAAATATCCACGTTTCAGGTCTGCCGCAGGGCAGCTATTACTGGAAGGAAACAACTACAGCTAATGGCTATGCACTGAAAACCAAAACAGACGTAACTGTTGAGGCTAATAAAACAAGCAAAACAGTAGTAGATAATCAGAGAACATCTGTAGACAAGGGCGAGCTTGTTATCTACAAAACCGATGAAAGTGGCAAAAAGTATCTCAGCGGAGCCAAGTTTGAGATAACAGCAGCCGAAGATATAGTAGTAAGCGGCGGCATAACGATACGCAAAAAGGGCGACATTATCGACACAGTTACAACCGATGAAAACGGAAAAGCTGTTATTACAAAGGACATCTATCAGGGCTATAGCTACACTGTTACAGAGATAGAAGCACCTAAAGGCTATTCGCTGAACAGCGAGCCTCAGACCGTGAAGTTAGCAACAGATACTGCTGATTTTGGATCAGAAGTATCTGTTAAGAACTCACCTTGGACAGCACCTTTCATCATCACCAAGAAAAACCTCGGCGGTGAGCTGCTGCCGAACTGCGAGTTCGAGATACTTGACGAAAACAAGCGTCAGATAACGACAGGCATTACTGATGAAAACGGCGTTGCAACGTTCTCACTGGGCTATGGCAAGTATTTCTACCACGAAATCGCAGCACCTGATGAATATATCATTGATGACACATTGTATCCTTTTGAGATTTCTGAAGAAGGCGTTACTGTTTACGCCGAAATGACGAACTACCTCAAAGAGGGTTCTATCAAGGTCACAAAGACCACAACAGGCAACCTCAATGTTAAGGATATACGATTCGTTGTCAAGGGCATTTCCGACACCAACAGCGACATTGAGCGTGAGCTTTTCACCGATGAAAACGGCGAAGCACTCTTTGAAAATCTCCCTATCGGCAAGTACACAGTAACAGAGGACGGCTCTACAGTTCCTGCGGCTTATCTTGTAGCTAACGAGCAGACCGTAACTGTCGAGTACAACACAACCGCAGAAGTCAAGGTCACCAACGAGGAAAAGACAGGCTCTATCAAGGTTCAGAAAAGGACTGAGGGTCAGAAGAATGTTGAGGGTATCACATTCTATCTGAAGGGTACATCAGACAGCGGCAGAGAGATAAACATTCCTGCGACTACCGATAAGGACGGCGTAGCGGTCTTTGAGAACGTACCGGTAGGCACATACATGGTTATCGAGGACGAAGAAACTGTTCCTTACGGCTATCTTGTTGCCGATGAAAAAGCTGCACAAAATGGTGAACATAACATACGGCATTGGGTAAGCGTCCGATATTCG
>OLGN01000557.1_pt1 | contig 29908 bp, 35 predicted proteins | sample 1605941 | NCBI WGS metagenome assembly OLGN01 (sample SAMN03283269) | human gut metagenome | biome: human-associated habitat; material: feces | host: Homo sapiens | place: USA | collected 2013
TAAGTAAAATTGTAAAATATTAAAATATTAAAATATTTAATATTAATAACATAATAAATCTTAACAATAATTGGAAAGGAGCAAACAAAATGTCAAGAATAGGAAATAAACCTATTACAATACCTGACGGAGTTGAAGTTAGCCTTAATGGTAACCATATTACTGTAAAAGGTCCTAAGGGAACATTAGAAAAAAACTTACACAAAAACATAAAAATTTCTGTAGAAAATAATGTTATAACTGTAACAAGACCAAATGATGACCCAAAAAATAGGAGCTTACATGGATTAACAAGAACTTTAGTTAACAATATGGTTAATGGTGTTGTAAATGAATATAAAAGAGAATTAGAAGTTAATGGTGTTGGTTATAGAGCACAAAAACAAGGAAACAAATTAGTTATGAACCTTGGATATTCTCATCCAGTAGAAATGCTACCACCAGAAGGAATTACATTTGATGTACCAGATGCTAACCATATAACAGTTAGAGGAATCGACAAAGAATTAGTTGGTCAAACAGCAGCAGTTATAAGAACAAAGAGACCACCTGAGGTTTATGGAGGAAAAGGTATTAAATATGCAGAAGAACATATTAGACGTAAAGAAGGTAAAGCAGGTAAGAAATAATTTTAAATAGAAAGGAGCTTAAATTATGATTACAAAAACAGATAGAAAAGCTGAAAGACAAAGAAGACATATAAGAGTTCGTAGAAAAATATCTGGAACAGCAGAATGCCCAAGATTATGTGTATTTAGAAGTAACAACAATTTATATGTTCAAGTAATTGATGATGTTGCTGGAAATACATTAGTTCAAGCTTCAACACTTGACAAAGAAGTAAAAACAAAGCATTCAAATAAAGAAGCTGCTAAAGAAGTTGGAAGCTTAATAGCTAAAAGAGCATTAGAGAAAAATATAAAATCTGTTGTATTTGACAGAGGCGGATATATTTATCATGGTGTTGTAAAAGAATTAGCAGATGCTGCCAGAGAAGGTGGATTAAATTTCTAAGAAGGAGGGAAAATAAGTGCAATCAGAAAACAATACAGAGTTAAAAGAGAAAGTAGTTGCAATAAACAGAGTAGCTAAGGTTGTTAAAGGTGGTAGAACTTTTAGATTTAGTGCTGTAGTAGTTGTTGGAGACGAAAATGGACATGTAGGTGTAGGAAACGGAAAAGCAGCAGAAGTTCCAGACGCTATAAAAAAAGCTATTCAAGATGCTAAAAAGAACTTAGTAGAAGTTCCAATCGTTGGTACAACAGTTCCTCATGAATATGTGGGAAAATTTGGAAGTGCTAATGTTATGTTAAAACCAGCTGAAGAAGGTACAGGAGTTATTGCTGGAGGAAGCGTTAGACCTATATTAGAGCTAGCAGGATACAAAGATATAAGAACAAAGGTTATTGGAACAAATAATCCAAGAAACGTTGTATATGCAACTTTAGCAGGATTAAAAAGCATGAGAACAGCAGAACAAATTGCTAAAAAAAGAGGAAAAACAGTTTCTGAAATTTTATAATATGAATTATTTTTGTGAAAAACAGATATTAGTATAACAAATACTAATATAAATAAATTCTAATATAAAATAAATTTAATTAATATATATTCATACAGTAATTTAAAGGAGGTGCTAGGCAAAATGAAATTAGACGAACTAAAACCAGCTCAAAATAAAGAAGTTAGAAGAAGAGTAGGACGTGGAGTTGGATCTGGATTAGGAAAAACTTCAGGAAAAGGTCATAAAGGACAAAAAGCAAGAAGTGGCGGTGGAGTTAGAATAGGCTTTGAAGGTGGTCAAACACCATTATATAGAAGATTACCAAAAAGAGGATTTAATAATAAATTTGCTAAAAATTATACAGAGGTAACTTTAACAATGTTAAATAAAAGCAAAGCTACAGAAGTAACTGCTCAAACTCTTCAAGAAGAAGGAATAATAAATAAAATAAACGATGGTATAGTAATACTTGCTACTGGAAATTTAGAGAAAAAATTATCAGTTAAAGCAACAAAATTTACTAAAGCTGCAAAAGAAAAAATTGAAGCTTTAGGAGGAAAGGCCGAGGTGATTTAGTTGTTTAAAGTAATTAAAAATGCTATAAAAACACCAGAAGTCAGAAAAAAAATACTATTTACATTATTGTTAATTGTTATATTTAGACTAGGTTGCTATATAACAGTTCCAGGAGTAGATACATTTGCACTAAATGATATGATGCAAAGTTCTAGCAATAGCCTTACAGGGATGATAGATTTAATCTCTGGAGGCGCATTTTCTAGATTATCTATTTTTGCAATGTCAATAAGCCCATACATTACAGCTTCAATTGTTATCCAATTATTATCATTAGTTATACCTGCTTTAGAAAGGTTAACTAAAGAAGGTGGAGAAGCTGGAAGAGCTAAAATAAATAAATATACAAAAATATTAACAGTTGTTTTAGCTTTAATAGAAGGTTTAGGAATTTTCTTATCTTATAAATCATCAGGAATATTTATAGGAGAAGGTTTCTTAACAGGATTTATGGTAGTATTGTCATTAATGACAGGTACTGCACTTCTTATGTGGCTTGGAGAACAAATTACTACAAAAGGAATAGGAAATGGTATTTCAATATTAATCTTTGTAGGTATTATAGCAGGATTACCAAAGTCTGTAACTGCAATTATAGGATTAATATTTGCTAATGGTGCATTTAGCACAACAGGATTACTAACAGCTTTAGGAATAACTATTGGAGCAATAGTTTTAATTACTGCTGTTGTATTCGTACAACAAGCAGAAAGAAGAATTCCAGTACAATATGCTAAAAAAGTAGTTGGAAGAAAGATGGTTGGTGCTCAAAATACACATATTCCATTAAAACTTGCTATGGCAGGAGTTATGCCTATTATATTTGCATCTGCATTTATGACATTCCCTGCAATGATAATACAAATATTTGTGCCAGACATTGCTACACAAGCAGGTTTCTGGTCAGTTATATATAAGTTTTCAATTGCAACTTCTTCATCAGCAGTTCCAATTGGATACACAATAGCAAATGCATTAGTTTACTTATTGTTAATAGTTGGATTTACATTCTTCTATTCATATGCAACATTTAATCCAGCAGACATATCAAGTACAATAAAGAGAAATGGTGGATTTATACCTGGAATTAGAGCAGGAAAACCAACAACTGAATATTTATCATCTGTTATGTCTAAACTATTATGGTTTGGTGGATTATTCTTAGCAGTTATTGCAATAATCCCTATGTTAGCGAGATTCCTACCAATAGATTTAGCATTTGGAGGAACATCAATATTAATCGTAGTAGGTGTTGCATTAGAAATGATACAACAATTAGAATCACAACTTGCAGTAAGACATTATAAAGGATTCTTAGAGTAATAATAATTTAGGCGTATTTTAATAATACGTCTAAAATTGATTTATATTAAAATTTATAAATTATATTATTAAATACAAAATACAATAAATTAAACAGAAAATGTAAATACTTTTGTAGCAATAATTAATAAATACTGAACAATATATAAAGTAATATAAATTAGGAGAGTGGATATTATGTATATAATAATGTTAGGCGCACCTGGAAGTGGAAAAGGTACTTTAGCAAAAGAATTATCAAAAGAGTATAGTTTAGTACATATTTCAACAGGAGATATTTTTAGAGAAAATATAAAAAATGAAACAGAACTAGGGAAAAAAGCAAATGAATATATATCAAAGGGACAACTAGTACCAGATGAACTTACTATAGACTTAGTAAAAAATAGATTATCTCAAGATGATGTTAAAAATGGAGCTATTTTAGATGGTTTTCCAAGAACAGCACATCAAGCAGAAGAATTAGAAAAATTTATTAAAAATAACAATCAAATGGATACTGTTGCAGTTTTGTTAGATATTCCAGATGAAGATTTAGTAAAAAGAGTTGTAAATAGAGTTATATGCTCAAATAAAAGTTGTGGAGCTATTTATAATACAGAATTTAGAAAACCAAAGGTAGATGGAATTTGTGATATATGTGGTTCTAAACTTGAAAAGAGGGCAGATGATAATGAAAAAACTGTAAGAGATAGGCTAAATGTATACCATAATAATTCAAAAGAAATTATAGAATATTATAATAAAGAAAATGTTTTATTTATATTAAATCCAAATATATATTCAGAAACAGTTTTAGAAGATAATTTGTCTAAAGTAAATGAACATTTAAAAAGCAAGATGAATTAAAATAAGATAAATTAAAAGAAAGAAGAAAGTTTAATGATAACAATTAAGTCTGAGAAAGAAATTGAATTAATGAGAGAAGCATGCAGAATAGCAAATTTAGCTCAAAAAGCAATTGAAGCAGAAATAAAGCCAGGAATGACAACTTTAGATTTAGATAGAATAGCAGAAAAAGCAATGAGAGATAATGGTGCTATACCTGCTGAAAAAGGATATCCAAGTGGAATTAAGGGAGTTATGGACTTTCCTGGTTCTATTTGTGCTTCTGTGAATGATGAAGTAATACATGGTATTCCATCTAAAAAAGTAGTTTTAAAAGATGGTGACATTGTAAGTGTCGATTTAGTAGCATATAAAAATGGATTTAATGGAGATTGCTGTAGAACATATTTAGTGGGAAATGTGGATGAAAAGAAAAGAAAACTAGTAGAAGTTACAAAACAGGCATTTTTTGAAGGAATTAAATATGCAAAAAAAGGATATCGTTTGGGAGATATTTGTCATGCTATAGGAGAATATGTAGAAAGTAATGGATATTCAGTTGTAAGAGAATTTCAAGGACATGGTATAGGTAGAGAAATGCATGAAGATCCAGGTATACCAAACTATGGAAAAGCAGGTCATGGAATAAAATTAGAGCCTGGAATGACTTTAGCAATAGAACCTATGGTTATTATGGGGAAAAGAAACATCTTACAATTAGATGATGGATGGACAATAGTTTCAGAAGATGGTACTCCAGCAGCACACTATGAAAATACAATTTTAATTACAGAAAAAGAGCCAGAGATATTGACATTATAATAATTTTAATATATAATATTAATGTTATTACGTCGAATTGGCAACTTTAAATAAATTCGACATTAAAAAATTGGAGGAAAAAATGGCAAAAGAGGATGTTATAGAAGTAGAGGGAACTGTTATAGAGTCATTACCTAATACAAATTTTAAGGTAGAACTAGAAAATGGCTATGTTGTATTAGCACATATTTCAGGAAAACTTAGAATGAACTATATAAAAATTCTTCCAGGAGATAAAGTAAAAGTAGAATTATCTCCATATGACTTAACAAAAGGAAGAATTACATGGAGAGCTAAATAATAGTTAACTTAAAAATCCTAATAAAAGTTTATAATTTTAATAAATTTAGTTAATGTAAAAAATCTATAAAATAGATATAAACATTATTAAAAATTAAGGAGAGGTGAATAGAAATGAAAGTAAGACCATCAGTAAAGCCAATTTGTGACAAATGCAAAGTTATAAAAAGAAAAGGCGTTATAAGAGTAATCTGTGAAAACCCTAAACACAAACAAAGACAGGGCTAGTTATAATCTTTTGATATTAACACATATATAAAATTAGCGGCTGTTCTTTATATTTGTGTTTAATATATATTTGTCTTAATAAATATTATTGATTGGTTTTATACCAATGCATTTCACCTTTAATATTTAAAAGACTACTAAAAACAAAATAAATAAAATAATTAATAAAATATTTGGAGGTGCAATAAATGGCTCGTTTAGCAGGAATTGATTTACCTAAGGAAAAAAGAGTAGAAATAGGACTAACTTATATATATGGTATAGGTTTAACTAGTTCACAAAAAATCTTAAAAGAAGCTGGGGTAAATCCAGATATAAGAGTTAAAGACTTGACAGACGACCAAGTACAAGCAATAAGAAAAGCTATGGAAGGTTACAAAGTTGAGGGAGACTTAAGAAGAGAAGTAGCTCTTAACATTAAAAGACTTACAGAAATCGGATGCTACAGAGGTTTAAGACATAGAAGAGGACTTCCAGTTAGAGGACAAAGAACAAAAACAAATGCTCGTACAAGAAAAGGTCCAAGAAAACTAGTAAGTAAAAGTAAAAAATAGAGGAGGGAAAATTAAGAAATGGCTACAAAAAATGTAACAAAAAGAACAACTAGAAGAAGAGACAGAAAAAATATAGATAAAGGTATGGCTCATATTCATTCTAGTTTTAATAATACAATAGTTACAATTACTGACGTACAAGGAAATGCTATTTCTTGGGCAAGTGCTGGAGAATTAGGTTTCAAAGGTTCAAGAAAGAGCACACCATTTGCAGCAGGAGAAGCTGCAGAAACTGCAGCAAAAGCAGCAATGGAACATGGATTAAAATCTGTAGAAGTTTTTGTAAAAGGTCCAGGTTCAGGACGTGAAGCAGCAATAAGAGCTTTACAAACAGCAGGATTGGAAATTAGTAGCATTAAAGATGTTACACCAATACCACATAATGGGTGCAGACCACCAAAAAGAAGAAGAGTTTAATTAAAGGAAGGTGAAAGTTAAAAATGGCAAGATATAAAGATGAACAATGCCGTATTTGCCGTAGAGAAGGTCAAAAATTGTTCTTAAAAGGTTCAAGATGCTATACAGATAAATGTAGTATATCTAGAAGAAATTATGCACCTGGACAAAATGGACAAAAAAGAAAAAAATTATCTGAATACGGTACTCAATTAAGAGAAAAACAAAAAACAAAATCTTTCTATGGAGTAGGAGAAAAACAATTTAGAAAGTATTTTGATATAGCTTCTAACACAAAAGGAAAGACTGGTGAAGTTTTACTTCAATTACTAGAAAGCAGATTAGATAATGTTGTATATAGATTAGGATTTGGTTCTTCAAGAGCACAAGCTAGAATGCTTGTAACACATGGTACTTTTGAAGTTAATGGTAAAAAAGTAGACATAGCTTCTTACTTAGTAAAACCAGGAGATGTTATAGCAGTAAGAGAAATAAGAAAAGACAATGGAACTATAAAAAATAACATCGAAGAAAATGCTTCAAGACCAGTTCCAGAATGGTTAGAGAAAGATGCTGAAAAATTAAGTGGAAAAGTAGTAAGATTAGCTGCTAGAGAAGATATAGATCTTCCAGTTGAGGAACATTTAATAGTAGAGCTTTACTCTAAATAATAGTATATAAATTTAATTAAGAGATTGCTTGTCTCTAAAATTATTGGGAGGTAAAAATGATAGAATTTGAAAAGCCAAATATTAAATGCTTAGAATTGGACGAAGTAAAAAACTATGCTAAATTTGTATGTGAACCATTGGAAAGAGGTTATGGAATAACAATAGGAAATTCATTAAGAAGAATATTGTTATCTTCTTTACCAGGAAGTGCTATCACTAGCGTTAAAATAGATGGTGTATTACATGAATTTACCACTATACCAGATGTAGTAGAGGATGTTTCTGATATTATTCTTAATCTAAAAATGGTTAGATTAAAATTAGACAAAAACGAAGAAAAAGTTTTAAGAATAAATGTAAAAGGACCTGCAGATGTAAAAGCTGGAGATATTGTAACAGATGGAACGGTAGAGGTATTAAATCCAGATTTACATATTGCTACAGTTGCAGAAGGTGGACATTTAGTAATGGAAATGACTGCAGAAATGGGTAGAGGATATAACTCTGCAGAAAAAAATAAAAAACCAGATCAAGCACTAAATGTACTTCCTATAGATTCAATCTTTACACCTGTAAAGAAAGTTAACTATTCTGTTGAGAGCACTAGAGTTGGACAAATGATAGATTATGATAAATTAGTTATAGATGTTTGGACAGATGGTAGTTTAAAGCCATATGAGGCACTTAGTTTAGCTGCCAAAGTTATGACAGAACATTTAGAATTATTTATAGATTTATCTGAAACAGCTAAAAATACTCAAATAATGGTAGAAAAAGAAGAATCTAAAAAAGAGAAAGTTTTAGAAATGTCTATAGAAGACTTAGAATTATCTGTAAGATCATTCAATTGCTTAAAGAGAGCAGGTATATCTACAGTAGAAGATTTAACAAGCAAGACTATATCTGACATGATGAAAGTTAGAAACTTAGGTAAGAAATCTTTAGACGAAGTAACAAATAAATTACATGCATTAGGTTTAGACTTTATGACAGAGGAAGACTAATAGGAAAAGGAGGGTAATTTAACATGGCAAATAGAAAATTAGGTAAAACTACAGATATAAGAATGGCAATGCTAAAAACACAATTATCTGACTTAATTTTAAATGGTAAAATAAATACAACAGAAGCTAGAGCAAAAGAATTAAAATCATTAGCAGATAGTATTATAGCATTAGCAGTTAAAGAAAAAGACAACTTTGATATGGTAGAAGTAAAAGTTTCTAAAGCAAAATTAGATGCTAAAGGAAATAAAGTAACAGAAATAGCAAAAAGCAAAAATGGTAAAGAATACTTAAAAGTTGTTAGAGAAGAAAAGACAGAAAAAAGACAAAAAGATCAACCAACAAGATTAAATGCAAGAAGAAAAATGATGAAAATGCTAAATAAAGTTAAAGATAGTGAAGGTAATGTAGTAGACTTACCATCTAAATTATTTAATGAAATAGCTCCTAAATATGCAGATAGAGTTGGAGGATATACAAGAATTCTAAAAACAGAGCAAAGAAGAGGAGACGCAGCAGAAATGGTAATATTACAATTAGTGTAATAAAATGCTGAAATTTTATAACATATAAAAAGTCATATAGAAATTCTATATGATTTTTTTAGTTTCATTTAAAATATTTGACTAAATATCAATATTATGATAAAATATGCATATAATATTAGAGGAGGTGCTTAAAATGCCTGTTATTAGACCAAGTTCGGATTTGAGAAATAATTATAATGAAATTTCTACTATATGCCATCAAACGAAAAAACCTGTTTATATTACAAAAAATGGCGCAGGAGATTTGGCAGTAATGAGTATTGAATTATATGAATTTCTAACAGATAAATATGAACTATATAAAGAGTTAGAAAAAGGAATAAATTCATTAGAAAAAGGAGAAAAATATTCCTCAAAAGAAGTTTTAGAAGAGTTAGACAAAATTTAAATAGAAAGAGGTTTTACTTTTGAAAAAATACAATATAGAATATTCAAAAGAAGCGAAAGAAGATTTAATTGAAATAAAGAGTTATATTAAGTATAACTTACAAGAATCTAATATAGCACAAAAATTGATTTCAAAAATAATAAAGGAAATAAATAATTTAGAAAGTAATCCCGAAATATATACAATTATAGACGATGATATAATAAGAAAACTTAATATAAGGAAATTTATTGTAGATAATTATATTATTTTTTATAGAATTAAAGATATTAATATACAAATTGTTAGAATATTGTATAAAAGAAGAAATTGGATAGATTTATTATAAAAGCTTGTATAAAAATTATACAGGCTTTTATAAATCACTTAAATTTTAACAAATTCATATAATATATAAAAAATATAGGAGGCTTATTATGTCAGACTTTATATTAAATGGAATTCTATGGGTACTTGCACTTTATGGTTTATTTGAAATTATAAAAACAATTATTTATACATATACATACACAAGTTTAAAATCTGATGGAATATATGTAATTATTGCCGCTAAAAATCAAGAAAAGAGAATAGAAGGATTTTTAAGAAGTATATTATTTAGATTTTTATATGGAAAAGAAGAATATATAAAAGATATAATTGTTACAGATTTAAATTCAACAGATGACACTAAAAAAATTATTAATAATATTGGAAAAGATTATGATTGTATAAAAGTAGCTGAGTGGAGAGAATGTAAAGATGTTATTGATAGTATAGATGAAGTGAAAAAATAGAACTATAATTTTATATATAAATATTAAATAAATTTATTGATACAACCTAAATTTTATTAAATAAGTTGCAAAAATTACTTAAAAATTATACAATAATAAAAAATAACAAAAAGAGGTTTTTTAGTTTGGAAATTAAAGGAGAAGTAACAGAAATAATATATAAAAATGAGGTAAATGGGTACTGTATAGCCGTTTTTGAAACAGCAGAAGAGTCTACTACAATAGTAGGCTATTTGCCTTTTGTAAATAAAAACGATACACTAGAAGTAATAGGAAAATTTGTTGAGCATCAAGAATATGGTAGGCAATTTAAAGTAGAAACATTTAAAAAAGTAATGCCAGAAACATTGGACTCATTAGAAAGATATTTAGCAAATGGATTAATAAAAGGAATAGGTCCAGCAACTGCAAAAAAAATAGTAGATACATTTGGAAAAGAAACTATAAATGTATTTAAGTTAGAACCAGAAAGATTATCACAAATAAAAGGAATTTCCAAAGATAAAGCTTTAGAAATAGCACAAGAATTTGTAGAAAATTGGGAATTATGGCAGTTAGTAAGTTATTTAGAAAAATTCGGTCTTGGACCACAGAGTGCTCAAGGAATATATAAAAAATTAGGAGAAAATGCAATAGAAAAAATAGAGGCAGATCCATATGTTCTAGTAGAATTATCAAATAAAGTAGATTTTGTGCAAATAGATAAAATGGCACTTAAAATAGGAATGGAGTATGACAATGAAAAAAGAATAAGAAGTGGAATAAAATATGCACTTCTTAGAGTAACTTATAATGGCCACTGTGCAGTTTTATATGAGAATCTAGTAGACTTTGCAAGAGAATTATTAGGGGTAAGTGAGGATGCAATAGATAGTTCTTTAATTAATATGAAGGCAAAAGAAGAAATATATATAGAAGAAAGAGGAAACGAAGATTGGATTTATTTATCTACATATTATAAAGCTGAAAAAAACATTGCAGAAAAGTTAATAGAATTAAGAGAATATAAAAATATAAACGCAATAGAAAATTTAGATAGAAAGTTAAAGAAAATAGAAAAAACACAGAAAATAGAATTATCAGATAAACAAAAAGAAGCTGTAAAACTTGTAAATGATAATAATGTTTGTGTTATAACTGGTGGACCAGGTACAGGAAAAACAACAATAATAAAAAGTATAATAGATATATATAAAGAAGAGGAATTAAAGATAACTTTGTGTGCTCCAACTGGACGAGCTGCTAAGAGAATGACAGAAGCAACTGGAGAAGAAGCAAAAACACTACATAGAGTATTGGAAATAGGAAAATTTGCTTCAGAAGATGAAATAAACCCAGATTTATTAGTTACACCTATAGATGCAAATGTGGTAATAATTGACGAAGCATCTATGATAGATTTATTTTTAATGAATTATTTAATGAAAGCTTTATATAGTGGTACAAAATTAATATTAGTAGGAGACGAAAATCAGCTTCCATCTGTTGGACCAGGTAATGTATTAAAAGATATTATTGCATCAGAAAAAGTTCCTGTTGTAACATTAAATAAAATTTTTAGACAAGCTGCAAAAAGTAAAATAATATTAAATAGCCATAAAGTAAATGAAGGAGAAAGTTTTATTGGTATAAAGCAAGAAAATGAGGAAGAGCTTTTACAAGACTTTTTCTTTATACAAGAAAATAATAAAGAAAATATAATAAAGCAAATTGTATCACTTTGTACAGGTAGACTAGAAAGATATGGTAATTATGACTTTATAAAAAATATTCAAGTAATTACACCAACTAAAAAAGGAAATTTAGGGACAAAAGAGTTAAACCAAGTAATACAAAGCAATGTAAATCCATTTGAAACAACCAAAAAAGAAAAGAAATTTGGAGATACAATATTTAGACAGGGAGACAGAATAATGCAAATAAAAAATAATTATGATATTTTTTGGGAAAGAGATGGAAAAACAAATGAGGCAGGTTCTGGTGTGTTTAATGGAGAGTTTGGAACAATTATAGATATAAATGAAATGGACAAAGAAATAGTAATAAAGTTTGATGATGATAAAAAGGCATGGTATTCATATGCAGATTTAGACCAAATAGAACATGCATATGCAATTACTGTGCATAAAGCACAGCGGAAGTGAGTTTGATGTTGTAATTATGCCAATTGCACAAGCAGCTCCTATGCTACTTACAAGAAATTTGCTATATACTGCAATGACTAGAGCCAAAAAAATGTTAATAATAATAGGAAACAAAAATGTTATAGATTTTATGATAAATAATACAGACAGTAAAAAAAGAAATACAGGGCTAGAATATAAATTAAGAAAACTATAATAAAAATAGTTTATTAATTCTACTAAATACTGGTTTATTTGGGATACTGTTTTTAACAAAATATGTCAAAACCAATATTTAGTAATTGTTAATTATTTGATGATATTAATAAAAAATGTAAAAATATAATTAATTTTGAGATAGAAGATAGAAAATAGAAAATAAAAAATAAAGAATAGAGAATAAAAAAATAACCGAAAGGAAGAACTATTTGTTTAATTTCATAGAAAAAATTTTAGATCTAATATTTCCGCCTGTTTGCGGTATTTGCAACAAAGAAATAAACACATATTTATGTAAAAATTGTGAAGAAGAGATAAATAAAATTACATGTGTGGGGGAAAATAAATACAGTAATAAAAATTTTTCTACACACATGTATTTGTTTAAATATGAAGGAATAATAAGAAGTAAAATTATTTCATATAAATTTGATGATAAACCATATTTATATAAAAGTTTTTGTGAAATTTTTGTAAAAAATAAAAAAGTTTGTGAATTTTTAAAAAACTATGATATAATAATTTCAGTTCCAATGTATAAAAAGAAGAAAAATCAAAGAGGATACAACCAAAGTGAACTTATTGCAAGAGAAATAGCAAAAAAAGTAAAAAATATAGAATACAGAAGTGATATTTTATTAAAAATAAAAAATACAGCAAATCAAAGTTTATTAAATAAGGAGCAAAGGCAAGAAAATTTAAAAAATGCTTACGAAGTGAAAAATAAAGAGTATATTAGCAATAAAAATATACTTATTTTTGATGATATATACACTACAGGAAGTACTGCTAACGAGTGTTCAAAGATGTTAGTTGAAGCGGGAGCAAGAAGCATTGGAATATTAACAATTGCAAAAGATTAATTTGAAAATATATAGCATATATTTCAAATTTAAAAATACATACTTATTTCTAATTTTTACAAGAGAAAGGGATGAAAAAATGGAAGATTTAATAGAAAGCATATTAGACTATATTAGATCAGATTATACAGATTATGCAATTATGATAAATGGTGAATGGGGAAGCGGAAAAACATATTTCTGGAATAATAAAATTAGACCTAAAATAGAAAATATGTCTGTAAATGGTAGAAGGCTTACACCTATATATATGTCATTATATGGAATATCAAATTTAGAAGAAATTAGTAAGAAAATATTTATAGAAACTACACAATTAATGGATAAAAACTTAAAAAAATTTATGAATGCAAGTGGAGTAAATGCTATTCCAGAATATGCAAAAACTGGACTAGATATGGCAAATTTCTTTGGTGTTACTCAAAATGGTGATAGATTAGATTATGGACAATTTTTTTCAACAGACGACAAAGTATTATGTTTTGATGACTTGGAAAGAGCAAATGTTGACGTTATTGATATTTTAGGTTATATAAATAACTTTGTAGAGCATGACCATATAAAGACAATTATAATTTGTAATGAAAAAGAGTTATCTACAAAATTAAAAAGCAATAATTTAGAGATGAAAACTTTTATAGCAACATACTTGTTAGATAAAGAAGGAAAACTAAACTTAAAAACAGACAAGCCAATGGTAGAAAGAATAAGAGATACTATTGAATATGTATTTGATAAAGCAAATGATTATGAAAGAATAAAAGAAAAGCTTATAGGGGAAACTTTTGAGTATGCTCCAGAATTTAATTATATAATAAATGGAATTCTAATGCGTTATGAAAAATATCCAGAGCTAATAAGGTTTTTAAGAGAAAATACAAACTTAATTATATCAACATTTAATAAAAGTGGCACAAGAAACTTACGTATTTTAAAACATTCTTTAAACAACTTTAAAAAAATATTTGATATGGTTAATAAATCATATCCAAATACAAACAATAGAATTTTACAGACAATGTTAATATTTACAATAGCTGTTTCGTTTGAAATAAAAGCAGGAAAAATTACAAAGGATAAATTTATAAATATTAATAGCAACGAAGAATATAAATCAATTTTGGTTTCTTCAAGGGTATTTATGGATAATAGACAATTTTATATTAAAGAGTTTGATAACAATTATTATTACAACTTTAAAGCAGAATATCGTTTCTTCAAATTTATAGAATTATATGTTCGTACAAGAATTTTTGACATGAGAATATTTAAAGAAAACATGGAAGTAATAAGAAATACAATAGATACAAGTCAATTACCAGGTTACAAAAGGTTACTTACAGAAGAATATTGGAAAATTCCAGATGACCAATTTGAAGGTGTAATAACAGAAACTTTAGAAGATGTGAAAAATGGAAAAATTGAACTTATAGATATTGTAAAATTATTTGCATATTTTGCATATTTTATAAAAAAAGAACTAATAGACTATGACATGAGAACTATAAAAAGTGTATTCTTTAACGGAATGAATATTTCTTCACTTACATCTAAATATTGTGAAAATGTAGATGAAGAGCTTTCGCAGATAGCAGTAAATGACGAAGAAACTTCAGAAATGGAAGATATATTACAACACTTTAATGAAATAAATTTACAATTAAAAGACAAAATGCTTAAAGAAAAAGCAGAAGAAGTATTTAAATGTATACCAATGAAAATGGAATTATTCTATGATAAATTTGACAAAGAGTGTATGAAAGTTCCAATATTTAAATATTATGATTGTTTCCAAATGTTTCAAAGAATATCTTGTGCTAGCAATGAAGATATAGTTACAATAAAAGAAAAACTAGCAGATAGAGCAAAATTGTACAAAAAGGAATTAGCTCCAGAGCTTGCAAATATTAAAAAATTGAAAAATATTATGGATGATTATATAGATGGAAAACAGCCAAGTATTAAACTTGTTATATTGCATGACTTTGCAAATGAGCTTGCAAATATTTTGGCATTATATGAGTCTACAAATGATGATAAAGTATTTGTAGATGAGGAAAAAAATAGTTTATAACTAAAAAGCTATAACAAATCTAATAACAAGATTTATTATAGCTTTTATTTACATAAAATTATAAAATTTTATAAAAATGTATAAAAAAGAATTAAAAAGGAATAATAACAATATCATGAAAAAAGGAGGGAGATTTTTGAAAGCAACAGGTGTAGTAAGAAGAATTGATGATTTAGGTAGAGTTGTTATTCCAAAAGAAATAAGAAAAACACTTAGAATAAAAGAAGGAGATCCTTTAGAAATTTTTACAGATAAAGAGGGAGAAGTAATACTTAAAAAATATTCTCCAATAGGTGAGTTGTCTGAATTTGCAACAGGTTATGCAGAAACTTTAGCAAGAACTACAGGACATATAGCATGCATAACAGATAAAGATACTGTAATAGCTGTTTCTGGAGGCTCTAAAAAAGAGTTTTTAGAACAAGATGTAAGTCCAGAACTGGAAAGTATAATGGACGAAAAAGAAAGTTATACAAGTCAAGAAAATAACGGTGTATCTATTCCAATAACTAAAAATGATACCAAAGAAAGAAAATATAATGCGCAAGTTGTATATCCCATTATATCTGATGGAGACGTTATAGGAAGTGTTATATTGTTATCAAAAGAAAGTAAAACAAAAATGACAGAAGTAGAACAAAAAGTAGCACAATCTGCAGCAAACTTTTTAGGAACACAAATGCAAATTTAATATGTAATGTTATTGTAATATTTTAGTAATGAAAATGTAAAAACAAATATAGAAAAATAGCTTGTAAAAATAATATAATTGTAATATAAATTAAAATTTGGAAGTTGTAAAGAAGCAAAAGACTGAAAAACTTTGAAGTAAAAAAGTTTTCAGTCTTTAATTGTTGTATAACAACTAAAATATTAGCATAAAATATTGAAATGGATGCAAAATAATGATAAAATTATGATAGCAAAGTTTTAAGGAGGAATCAATATGATTAATATTAGACCAGTATCAGATTTAAGAAATAAATATCCAGAAATTGAGGAATTAGTTTTAAAAGAAGATGAGGCTGTATATTTAACAAAAAATGGATATGGCTCTATGGTAGTAATGAGTATAGAAAAATATTCAAAATTAATGAGTGATGCAGAATATAATGAGTATATTGAAAATGCACTAGATGAAGCAGATAAAGAAGCAGAAGATCCAAATACAAAATACTACACTCATGAAGAAGTTTTTGGAAAAATAAGGAGGAAGATTAATGGAGAAAAAATATAAAATAAAATATCTTCCTTTATTTTACAATGATTTAGATCAAATTACAGATTATATTATGTATAAATTAAATAATGAAATAGCAGCAAATGAATTCGTTAATAAATTAGAAAATGAAATAAATAAAAGAGCATATAATCCAGATGCTTACGAAAAATATATATCCACTAGAAAAAGACAATATACATATTACAAAATTTATGTAAAAAATTATATTGTACTTTATACTGTAAAAGATAATATTATGGAAGTACGAAGAATTTTGTATTCAAGAAGAAATTTTGATAAATTAGTTTAAAAATAAAAATTACTAGTAGTTAAGTAATAAAAGAATCAAACTTTTTAGGAACACAAATGCAAATTTAATATGTAATGTTATTGTAATATTTTAGTAATGAAAATGTAAAAACAAATATAGAAAAATAGCTTGTAAAAATAATATAATTGTAGTATAAATAATGTAGTGTTGAAGAATAACGAAGGAGGACTATAAAATGGAAAAGAGATTTGAAGTAAGTAATTTACCAACAGAAGTATCTGTGTGGACAAAAATAAAGAATTTTCTATTTCATGAAGTAAAACTAGAATTAACACCAAAGCAAGAAAAGGTATTTAGAGAAGTTCATGACTTCTGGAATCAAGAAATTACAGGAGAGAAAGTTCATGATTTTCTATTTTATGAAATAACAGGGGAAAAAGTAAAGAACTTTTTATTTCAAGATATAAAAGTAGTAGATAATATTAGACTATAATTATATTTAAATAACTGAACAAATACAAAAAACAATTAAAGAATTATCTTTAATTGTTTTTTGTATTTTAAATGTTTAGTAATAATAAAACTAAATAAAAAAATGAAACTTTTTATTATAAAAGATAAGTCTTATAAGTATATCAAGTTTGCAAACAGGATAGGAGGAAAAGAAATGGAGGAACTTATAGAAAAGGCTCAGAAACGGAGATGAGAAAGCATTTACAGAATTAATATTGCTATTTAAAGAAGAATTATATAAAATAGCAAAAGCAAGGCTAAAAAGAGATGAAGATGTATTTGATGCAATACAAGAGACTATGATTGTTACATTCAAAAATATAAAAAAATTAAAAGAACCTTCAAGTTTTAAATCTTGGCTAATAAAAATTTTAATTAGTAAAAGTAATGATATTTATAGAAAAGAAAATAAAAGAAATGTTATTTCTTTAGAAGAAATTCAAAACTATAATAAAAGTGATTGCTTAGATATACAAACCACTGAAGATACTCTTGATTTTAGTTTTATGTGTAAACAATTAAAATACGAAGAAAGAATAATTATAATGTTATTTTATATGGAAAAATTCACAGATAAAGAAATTGGAGAAATTCTAAATTTAAATACGAATACAGTAAAAACTAAAAGAACAAGAACAATTAAAGAAATTAAAAAAATAATAGAGAGAGGAGAAAAAAGATATGGATGATATAGAAAGAAAATTATATCATGATTTAAGCTTAAAAACAGAGATTCCAGAAAAGTGTGAAGAAATTATAAAAAATGGATTGAATAAAAAGAAGAAACATTATTCATGGGCAAAGATTATTGTAGTTTCTTGTGCAAGTTTTATGATTACAGCTGGGGTAGTATATGCAGGTACAAAAGTAATAGAATCTATATGGAAAGAGCCAAAAAAAATAGAGGGGTATATGGTAGAAGAAACTATTACAAAGGAAGAAAAGAAAGACTTAATTTCAGAAATAGAGGCTAAAAACAAAGCAAAAGAGATATTAAAAAAATTTGATTATAAAAATGAAGAAATTAAGATGATTGAACTAGATAAAAACATGACTAATTATAAAATTAATTGGTGTGTAGAAACTGACAATGGTATTACATTAGACTTTGATGCAAATGGAGGAAAAAGTTTAGCTTTATTTAATGATTCAATATTAGAAAAAGATATTGAAAAATATCATACAACAAAAGAAGAAGCAGAAAATATTGCAAGGAATTTATGCAAGAATTTTGGATATAATTTAGACGATTATGCTTATGTAGAAATTGATACAAATAAAGAGAAAATAGAAGAATCTTATATTTGGTATGTGAATTTTTATAAAAAATATAATGAATTAGTAGATAGATATAATGGAATTAGTATAGCTTTTATTCCAGAAATAAATGAGATATACTATTTTATAGTATATGAAGAAAATTATGAAAATAATCCTGTTGAAGTAGCAGAAGAAAAAGCAAAAGAAATAGCTTTAAATGAAGAAAAAAAGACAGAATTGGGATATGAAATAAAAAATACAGAAACAGAATTGGCTATTGTTTCAATGAATGGAGAAGCATATGCCAGAACAAATAATTATAAGCAATTTTGCGAACAAAGAAATATTATAGATTATCCAGAAGAAAAGTATATAGAATATCGCACAGATAAGCACATAAGGAAAGCTTGGAAGGTGACAATAGAATATAAGTTATCGGGAAAAAATTTATTTAAAGAAAATTTTAATAATCAAGATTTGGGATATGTTTATTATATTGATGCTACAACCGGAGAAGTAATAGGTGGAGAAGACTATAGTAACCCAGTGATTCAATAAAAAAAGGGGTATAAGTTTTAAAACTTATACCTTTTTTGACATTACAATATAATGCAAATTAATCCGCCACTGCCTTCATTAACTATTTTTTCAAGTGTTTCCTGTAACTTCTCTTGTGCATCTTCTGGCATTCTAGAAAGCTTATTTTGTAAACCTTCATTTACAAGTTCATGTAAGCTTTTTCCGAAAATGTTAGATTCCCATATTTTTTTAGGGTCAGACTCAAACTCAGAAAGTAGGTAATTTACTAATTCTTCAGATTGTTTTTCACTACCAACTATAGGAGAAACTTCGGTTTCTATGTTGGCTTTTATCATATGTATACTAGGAGCTTTAGCTTTTAATTTAACACCAAATTTAGAACCTTGTTTTACCATTTCTGGTTCTTCTAATTCTAGCTCATCCATTGTTGGAGTAACAATTCCATAACCTTTGGCATTTACTTCATCCATAGCATATGCTATTTTGTCATACTTTTTCTTAGTTTGAGAAAATTCACTAATTGTTGCAAAAAGATCACCTTCGTTTGCAATTGTAACACCAGAAATTTCTGTTAAAATCTTGTAGAATAAATCTTCCATAAGATTTATAGAAATGTTAACACTGCCTTCTCCAAGCCTTATTTCACTTATAATACTAGAACTTATTATTTCTGTGTGCTGTATTGTAGCCAAACAAGAATCTACTTGCTTTAAAATTTTTACATCTTTAAATGCAGTTTTTATCTCAGAAAATAGTTCTTTTTTTAGCCAATGGTCATTAGAAAGTCTATCAACCCAGCGAGGAAATGTAATGTTTACAGTCTCAATAGGAAATTCATATAAAATTTTTCCAAATATATTATTAATGTCGTCTATATTAAGGTTAGCGCAATCTGTTGGTATAACTGGAGTTTGATATTTATCTTCTAGCTTTTTAGCTAGGCTATTAGTATATTCAGAATATGGATCATCTGTATTTAAAACAATAACAAAAGGTTTATTAATTTCTTTTAACTCATTTACAACTCGCTCTTCTGCACTTATGTAGTCTTCTCTTGGAATATCTGTAATACTTCCATCAGATGTTACTAAAATTCCAATTGTAGAATGTTCTTTAATTACTTTACGAGTTCCAATTTCAGCTGCTTCTTCAAAAGGAATTTCATCTTCAAACCAAGGTGTTTTTACCATCCTAGGCATATCATCTTCTAAATAACCAATTGCATTATTTACTAAATATCCAACACAATCTACAAGTCTAACTTTTAAATTTAGATTAGCTCCTACAGTAATGTCTACAGCTTCATTTGGAATAAATTTAGGTTCTGTTGTCATTATGGTTCTACCACCAGCACTTTGAGGAAGCTCATCTCGAGCACGTTCTTTTTTATATTCATTGTTAATGTTTGGAATAACTAATAAATCCATAAAATTCTTTATAAAAGTAGATTTACCAGTTCTTACAGGACCAACTACACCTACATAAATATCACCATCTGTGCGGTTAGCTATATCTTGATACAATTTTAAGTTTTCTTCCATTAACTTATTAACCCCCTTAAGAAAAATGTTTGTACTAAACTTTATTTAATGTATATTAAGTAAGTTGAAACTTATGACTAAAAATTAAAAAAAGTTGTAAAAATAAATACTTTGTGATACAATAGCTAAAGCATTTTATATATGTAAATATATTCTTAAGCTTTGTTATGTATGCACTACAAAAAATATTTTGCATAACATATATAAAAATCTTTTATTTAGAAAGGAAGAATTTAGATGGAAAATGATATTATTGCTATAGTAATGGCAGCAGGAAAAGGAACAAGAATGAAATCTAAAAATTCAAAATTAGTTCAAAAAATATATGGAAAAGAAATTGTAAAAAGAGCAGTTGAAAATGCTGAAAAAGCAGGAGTAAAAGATATAGTAGCAGTAGTTGGCTACAAAAAAGAAGAAGTTATGAAAGTGCTAGGAGATAACATAAAATATGCATTCCAAGATGAAATGCTTGGAACAGGTCATGCAGTAATGCAAGCTAAAGAATATTTAAAAGGTAAAAAAGGTAAAGTTTTAGTTTTAAATGGAGATGTTCCATTAATTAGACCAGAAACTTTAAACAAATTAATAGAAAAAAGTATAGAAAACAAAGAATATGCAACACTACTTACAGCTATATATGATGATCCAACAGGTTATGGAAGAATAGTAAGAGACGAAGGCGGAAACATAGAAGGAATAGTAGAAGAAAAAGATACAACAGAAGAGCAAAAGAAAATTACAGAAATAAATGCAGGTATTTATTGTTTCGATATAGAAGCTTTATTAGAAGCATTAGAAAAAATTACACCAAACAATAAACAAGGAGAATATTACATAACAGATGTTATTCAAATAATGAATAATAGAGGACTAAAAACAGGAGCTGTTATAGTAGAAGATAATACAGAAATATTAGGTATAAACGATAGAATTCAACTAGGAATTCTAACAAAAGTATTACAAATGCGTATAAATACAGAGCTTATGAAACATGGGGTAACAATAGAAGATACAAATACTACATATATTTATGATGATGTAGAAATAGGTATGGACACAGTAATTCATCCAAATACAACTATAAAATCAGGAGTTATAATTGGAGAAGACTGTGAAATAGGGCCAAACTCATATATACGTGAAGGATGTAAATTAGCAAACAAAGTAAAAATAGGTAGCTTTGTAGAAATTAAAAAAGCAATAATAGGAGAAGGAACAAAAGTACCACATTTATCATATATGGGAGACTGTGAAATAGGAGAAAAATGTAATATTGGATGTGGAACAATTACATGTAATTATGACGGATTTAACAAGAGTAAAACTATAATAGGAAATCATTCATTTATAGGTTCAAACACAAATTTAGTAGCACCAGTAACATTGGGGGACAATACTTTTATTGCTGCAGGTTCTACAATAACAGATGATGTACCAGAGTATGCTTTAGCAATTGCAAGAGAGCGCCAAACAAACAAAGAAAATTGGAATAAAAAATAAAAAATTTGTCCCAAGTTTTTAAGCTTGTGCATATTATGTATTAATAGTGTTTAGATAAACGCAAAATTAGTATAAAAGATAAATACTAGATAATGTAAAGTAATCTATGTAAAAGATAAATTATGAAGGCATTATCACAAAAATGTAAAACACTATTGGGAGGTGTATAATATGTACGATGATAACAAATATTCAAATTGCTATGATAATAATTGTAATAATATGTGTGATAACAAAAAAAATCCATGTAAAAATGAATGTAAGCAAAGAAAAAATAATTGTATAGACTTAATAATTGCAATATTATCTATAATACTTGCTTTAACAATAGGTTTAATACTAGGGGCAGCTCCAGCAATTAATCCAATAATACTAGAAATATTACCAGCTTTAATTATATTAGTAATAGTATTAATAATATTAATTGCAATAAAGATAATAGAAAAAGTATGTAATAAGAAAAAAGATAAGTGCTGTTAAAATATTTTTAGAATATAAAAAAATAATAGTAAAATAATCGTGCAGACCTTAATTTTATTTTAAAACTCATATTGTTTAAAAATAAGCAGAAGGCAAGCAAAAAGAACTAAAAATTAATATAAAAACAAATGAAAAATTAAAATATATAATAATATTAAAAGAGGAGAAGTATTTCTCCTCTTTTAATGTTTTACTACATTGTTTGATTTCCTGGTAAGAAGTAGTCTACAACTCCATAGACTAAAGCTCCTATAATAGCAGCCATCCAAGATACAGCGTATCCTGCAACAAAATATTGAGTAACATATAAAACTACAGCAGATAATATAAATCCTACAAAACCTTTGCCAAAAGGTGTTGCATGTAAACCGGTAAATTTTACAATAAGATAATCAATAAGTGTAAGGACTATTGCTGCTGCCGCTAATGCCCAAAAGCTATTAATTTGAAAGCCTGGTGTAAAGAAAGCTGTTATACCAAGAACAATTGCAGCTGTTACTAGTCTTCCAACTATTTGCCATACGGTGCTTTTGCCATTTTCTTTAGATCTACTATTTACATCCTCTGACATACAAAAACCTCCTTATTTTCTATAACATAAAAAATGTTATTGGGTTCAATTTGTATTATGTACATATAAAAAAATATTATTCATTTCAAAATTATTATTTATAAAAATTAAAAATTTATGCGTATTTTGAATAAAAAAAATAAAAATGATAAAAATAAAAATATAGTTAAAACAAAACTAAAATAATGCACAAAATATTAAACTATATTTAATTAAAAAATGAAATTTTTTTTATGGAAAAATTAGAAAAAATAAAAATACATATACAAAAACAAATATAGAAGATAGTTATATGAATATAGAAAAATATATATTTAAAAGAAAATATGAAAGGAATAATGATATATTAACAATAAATAATAGATAATAAACAATAAATGATGAGTAATAAATAAAATTACTATTTCATAAATTACTTTATTATTAATATATCATTAAAAAAGAGTATGTTAATTATTTTTTTAAGAAGTATTGTTTTATACATAATAGTTTTAATAGTTATGAGATTAATGGGAAAAAGAGAAATAGGGCAACTGCAACCTTTTGAGTTAGCAATTGCAATAATGATAGCAGATTTAGCGGCAGTTCCAATGGCAGAAACAGGGATTCCTATAAGTAATGGGATAATACCAATATTAGGATTATTAGTTATGCATTTAATTATATCTTTTTTAAACTTAAAAAGTATGAAAATAAGAGAGATACTTTGTGGAAAACCAGCAATTTTAATATATAGAGGAAAAATTGACGAAAAGGTACTAAAAAAAGAAAGATTTACTTTAAACGAGTTACAAGAAAGACTAAGAAGTAGTAATGTAGTTAATTTAGGGGATGTAGAATATGCAATATTGGAAACAAGTGGACAAGTAACTGTAATACAAAAACCAGATAAAAGAACAACAATACCAAAGGATTTTAATATTACTCCAGAATATGAAGGAATACCATATGACTTAGTAGTAGATGGAAAAGTAATGTATAAAAATTTAAAAACAATAGGAAAGGACTATAATTGGTTAAAAAAACAAGTAAATAAATTTAATATGGAGCCAGAAGAAGCTTTAATTGTTACATTTGATGGCGGAAGCCAAATGTTTTGCCAGAAAAAGCTTGAAAAATAGAAGAACAAAACCTAAGCAAACTATATTGTGTTAATGAAAGAGTGAGACAAGCTACATTTTGTCAATTAAACAAAAATAGAGCAAATTATATTAAAAAAAACAAGCAAAAGAACAAAATGTTCTTATTAAAAACAAAAGGAGGAAATAAATGTGCAGAAAGAGTTAGTTATTTGCATAATAATTGTTATTACAATTATAGTTGGCAATGTATTAACACATAATAATACAAAAAATGCTGTAGCAGAAATGAATAAAAGTTTACAAGATGTTAGTAGTAGCATAAATAATATTAAGAACGTAAATAAAGAGATAAAAGAATTAATTACAAAGAGTAACGAAATTTGGGATAAAGAATATCAAAAACTTGCATATTATATAGAACATGACGAATTAGAGAAGGTCACAGAGGCATTGATAAGAGCTAAGTCAAATATAAATGCAGAAGAATATAATACAGCTATTGAAAATATAGATGGATGTATATTCTTACTGCAACATATAGAAGAAAAAGATAAATTTTCATTAAAAAATATTTTCTAATTTTTTTAAGTTATTAAATTAAAAGAAATTTAAATTAAGTCATTCATCGTATAAAATCCAGCAGGTTTATTTATAATAAACTTTGCCGCTTTTAATGCGCCTTTCGCATAAACTGCTCTAGAATATGCAATATGTTTTACTTCTAAGCTTTCATCATCGCTAAAAAATAGTACACTATGTTCTCCAACAATGTTACCACCTCTAATAGAAGAAAAGCCAATTTCATTTTTAGAACGTTTTTGCCTGTTTTCATGTCTATTAAAAATGTAGGTATATTTATTGCCAGATTTTCTATTTATACTATCAGCAAGCATCATAGCAGTTCCACTTGGAGAATCTAATTTACTATTATGATGTGTTTCTACAATTTCTATGTCATCATCTGTAAGTAAAGTTGCTAAGTTTGCAACAGTATTTTTCATAATATTTATATCAAAAGACATATTTGCAGATTGAAAAATAGGTATATTTTTACTACATTCATTAATAAGCTTTTGATTATCATTTGAGAATCCTGTAGTTGCAATTACAATAGGAATTTTAATGTTTTTAGCATAACTAAGTACAGCTAAGCTGGCATCGGGTACAGAAAAATCTACAATTACATCAGGTTTATCATTTAGATGTTTTAAATCTGTTATAGAAGAATATATTCTATAATTTAAATTATCTTTTTTACATTTATCTAAACCACCAAATAAGTAAAATTCGCTACTTTTAGAAATTAATTTAATAACTTCCTGACCCATTTTACCGTTTGACCCATTTACAAGTACACGTATCATAAACAACCTCCAAGCAAAAAAATAGGTAAAAGAAAAATCTTTTACCTAAATATATGCTACTAAACTTTAAAAAATTCTAAATATAAAAAGACAAAGGAAAACATATGCGTACCTGTAAATTCTAGAATTAGTTATTTTATTTCTACAATTTGTATATGTTTCGGCAGTTGCGCTATATTTATCCATACAAGAAACTATAAATGCTTCCTTTGTTTTAGGAAATTTAATAGTAACTGGCCACATATGATTTTTAATTATGTCCTGTTCGGTTTTATTTAAATTAAAAATTTTTGTTGCATTTTTTAAAGCAATTCTAGGATGTGCCCATGCATGAGCTCCCTTTTCATTTATGTCAGAAGGAGATGTAGTGTGCCAGTCATATAAGAATAGATCATGTAACATTGCACCACGTGCAGCCGACTTATAGTCTAATTTTAATTTTTTACAAATTAAATAAGTATAATAAGCTACATAATAACAATGTGAATAACAAGATATTTCGCCATGTTGAATGTATTTATTCATCTCCTGTACGGTTTCATTAGATAATATATCATTTAAAATTTCGTTAAATTCTTTGCATTCTTCTATGTTTTTGTTAAGATTATCCCTGCTCATCTTTTGCTCCTTTTTTATATATTAAATTATAGCATAATTTTTTTATATAGGCTAAAATTTAATAAAATATTAATTTTTTTTAATAAATTATTTAGAAGATGCCTTATTATTTGATAATATAAAGCATAACTTTTTTGCTAAGTTTATATAATTAATAACTAATTTGTAGTTTTTGCAAATTTTTCGATAGCCTGTTTTAGTTTTACTTTTGCTGTTTCAGACATTTCTACGAGAGGAAGTCTTGGGTTACCAAAATTAAAGCCTAGTATATTAAGGGCTTCTTTTACAGGAATAGGATTTACTTCACTAAATAAAGTATTAATTAATTCTAAACTATTTAATTGAGCAGCAAGTGCAGCATTATGCTTGCCATTTAAGTAATTTATTACCATGTTGTGAACAAATTTAGGATAAATATTAGATAAAACAGAGATTACACCTAAACCACCAAGAGATAGAATAGGTATTACTTGATCATCATTACCAGAATATATATTTAAATTGTCTCCACATAATTGTGCAATTTTAGCAACTTGCGAAATATCACCACTTGCTTCTTTAACAGCAACAATATTATTTATTTTAGATAGCTTAGCATAAGTTTCTGGTAGAATATTCATACCAGTTCTGCTTGGAACATTATATAAAATAATTGGCAAATTAACAGCATCTGCTATGGCAGAGTAGTGAGCTATTAAACCTTGTTGTGTAGTTTTATTATAATATGGGGTAACCAAAAGAAGACCATCTGCTCCAACACTTTCTGCATATTTAGAAAGCTCTATAGAGTTTGCGGTATTGTTACTTCCAGTACCTGCAATAACAGGAACTCGCTTATCTACAATATCTACTGTAAATTTTATTAAATCTTCTTTTTCATTTGTAGACATAGTTGCAGATTCACCAGTTGTACCACATACAATAATTGCGTCTGTACCTTGTATTATTTGAAACTCAACTAATTTTTTAAATTCTTCAAAATTTATACCACTTTCATCAAAAGGGGTAGATATAGCAGTACCGTACACCTTTAAAAAGTATTTTCTTAGACATAAAAATTCCTTCCTTTCTAATTTTATTTAAAGACATATATAGCTATAAAAAATATATTTAAAACTTTAATATAAAATTAAACAATTTTTATTAATTAATTTGTTACTAGATAATTTTTTGACATAAAGAACATTATTAAGTAACATTAAATTAAAACAAATATTAAATATATAGTAATAAATAGCCAAAAGTAGAATAATGTTTATTTTAAACAAATTAAGTCTTTTAAAATTTGTACAGCATTGGTTGCAGCACCTTTTCTAATGTTATCTGCTACTACCCATAAATTTAAACCATTTTTTATGCTGTTGTCACGTCTAATTCTTCCAACGAAAACATCGTTATAGCCGGAAACATTAATAGGCATAGGATAATGAGGAGTATTTAATACTTTTACACCAATAGAAGTACTTAAAATATCTATAACATCTCTTAAATAAAATGTATTTTCAAACTCAATATTTATACTTTCTCCGTGACAATTATTAACAGGAACTCTTACAGCTGTGGCAGTTATATTTAAATCTGGCTTATTTAAAATCTTTCTTGTTTCATTAATCATTTTCATTTCTTCTTTTGTATATAAGTTATCTTCAAAAGTATCAATTTGAGGTATACAATTGTCGAAAATATCATAGTCAAATTTTTCTAAGTCATATTTATGAAGAGGATTTAAGTGTTTTTTTATACCATTTTTATAATCATTTAAAGCTTTTAAACCTGCTCCAGAGACAGCCTGATAAGTAGAATAAACAATTCTTTTAATTTTATATGCATCATCTAAAGGTTTTAGCACAACAACAGCTTGAATTGTAGAACAGTTAGGATTAGAAATTATACCTCTATTTTTTAAAATTTCCTCAGGATTAACTTCTGGAACTACAAGAGGAACATTATTATCCATCCTAAAAGCACTGCTATTGTCTATTACTATGCAACCAGTAGAAGCGGCTATAGGAGCAAACTTTTTAGAAGTAGAACCTCCAGCACAAAAAATAGCAAAATCAAAATGTTCATTTTTAAAAGAATTTTCAGTTAATTCCTTTACTATGTAGTCTTTATCTTGAAAATGTAGCTTGCTTCCAGCAGATTTGCTAGATGAAAAAAAAGTATAATTAGAAATTGGTAAATTAAATTCTTCTAAAACTTTTAAAGCAGTTCTACCAACTAAGCCTGTTGCACCAACTAGTGCCAATTTACAATCTTTCATATAATCACCTAATTAATAGTATGATAGATTAATAAAATGGTTACAAGAAAAAATCTATTAATAGTATTTTAATAGATTTTTTCTATCATAGCTGAAATTTCCATAAATAGATTTTACTATAGAATTAGGTTAAATAATTTTATTATTTAAATTTTGTTTTTAAACACTATTTAAAAACAATACAAACAAAAGTTTATACAAAATGGAATAAAAAGGAAAATAAACAAACAGGAACAAATTATTCCTATTTTGAGATTAACTAGAACCATAAGACTTACAAAAAATAAGTAATTTAAAAAAATAATAAAAAAATTCTAAAAAATATTGACTAAAAATTCTAAAAATGATACTATTCTTTTGGAAAATAATACAAAGTTTTACAAAATATTTTAAAATATTTTGTTATATTTTTCGTTAAAAACAAAAGTATAAATAGGAGGAAAACAAATGGATGTTAAGAAAAGACAAAAGGGTATTACGCTAATATCGTTAGTAGTAACAATTGTAGTATTGCTTATTTTAGCAGGAATTACAATAAGTACAGTATTTAGCGATAATGGCATAATAAAAAAAGCACAAGAGGCAAGAAACAAAACTTTGGAGGCAGTGGCACAGGAACACAAGGACTTAAATCAACTTTATAATGATTTAGAAGCGGCACTTAATAGTATACCAGAAGAGCCAGTAATTCCAAAACCACCAGAGGGAGCAGTACAAATCTCAGAGCCAAGTTGGAGCAATGGAACAGCGAGTGTAACTATAACAACAAGTGAAACAGGATTTACATTGCAATATCAAATAGGTGGAGTAGACGAATCTAAATGGACAAATATAACAAGTGGAAAGTCTATAAGTGGTTTAACATTGGGACAAACAATATATGCAAGGTTATATAACGGAAAAGAAGGAAGCAAAACAGCAGATATGACAATAGCAGATTTAAATAAACCACAAGACGCAGGAATAAGTTTGAGTGGAACAAGTACAACAACAGAAGGAAGTATAACAGCAACAGTAACACTAAAAGATAATGAAAGTGGAGTAAATGCAATATCAAGTAGATGGATATATAATACAACATCAGGAGCAATAGGAGAAAATGAAAGTAGTTATACAGGAGGAAGCTTTAGCTCAGGACAAAGAATAACATTAAAAGCAACAACAGCAGGAACATATTATTTACATGTATTAACAGTAGATAATGCAGGAAATAAAAAAGAAACAATAAGTAGTGCAGTAACAGTAGAGGCAGCATTAGTAGCAGATGGAAACTATAATGCATCAAAAGGAGTAAACACGCCAAAACTAGGAAGTGGAATGACACCAATAAAATGGAATGGAAGTAGTTGGGTAAATACAACAGGAAGTGATAAAGAATGGTATGATTACACAGGGAAGAAATGGGCAAATGCAAAAACAAGTGATGGAAGTATGTGGGTATGGATACCAAGGTATGCATATAGTATAACAAGTGGATATCATAGCA